>Ga0207871_100293_pt1 | contig 22939 bp, 37 predicted proteins | sample Passage260A_FD_187371 | JGI IMG/M metagenome (GOLD analysis project Ga0207871, IMG submission 187371) | Cellulose adapted compost microbial communities from Newby Island Compost Facility, Milpitas, CA, USA - Passage2 60A (SPAdes) (version 2) ...
CGTCCGGACCGGCCCGGCCGCTGTCCGGGGGGATTTTGCTTTGGCGTCAGGACGCGGCAAGCCGCGCGATTGCCGCAGGGCTTGTCGCGGTTGTTCGCAAAACGGACGCGTCAAATTGAATATTCGCCGCCGGCCGTTTTGCTTGACACACCCTGGCAGCAGGTGATACTATATCGAAGTGTGCCTGCACAAGGATGGGGATCGTGCGCCTTCGTGGACGGGAGGAATCTCCATGCCCTGGAAGATCGGCACCAAGCAGACGACGAAAGCTGTGGAGCAAAGGTTGGCCGCGCGGGTATACATCGCGCGCGATGCAGATCCTCGGTTGACGGGCAGACTCGTGGAGCTCTGCCGCGAAGCGGATATCGAGGTCGAATGGGTGGACCGGATGGCCGATCTCGGCAAGCGCTGCGGGATCGACGTCGGAGCCGCCTCGGCCGCCTGGATTCCGGATGGAACGTAACAGCAGGCAGCGTACGCGCCGGATTCCGCCGGAGGAATCGCGGTTCGGGCTTTTGTCTGCTTCAAAATGAGCCGCCTGGATCTGTGGACTTGAGACACGCAGCTTTGAGGCACCGAGACGGACAGGGAAGGGGGTGGCAACATGCCGACAATCAACCAGCTCGTGCGCAAGGGCCGCAAGGCGAAGATCGTGAAATCGAAGTCGCCGGCGCTGCAGCGTGGCTACAACGCCCTGAAGCGCATCTCGACGCCGCTCAGCTCGCCGCAGAAGCGGGGCGTCTGCACCCGCGTGGGCACGATGACGCCGAAGAAGCCGAACTCCGCCCTGCGGAAGTACGCGCGGGTACGCCTGACGAACCGCGTGGAAGTGACGGCCTACATTCCGGGCATCGGCCACAATCTCCAGGAGCACAGCGTCGTGCTGATCCGCGGCGGCCGGGTCAAGGACCTCCCGGGTGTCCGTTATCATATCATCCGCGGCGCGCTTGACACGGCAGGCGTGGCGAACCGCAAGCAAGGCCGCTCCAAGTACGGCGCGAAGCGCCCGAAGGATGGCAAGAAGTAATAGATCGGCGACGAACGGAGAAACATGATGGAAGGAGGTTGGAACGATGCCGAGAAGAGGACCGGTGCCGAAGCGCGATGTGCTGCCGGACCCGATTTACAACAGCAAGCTGGTCACGCGGCTCATCAACCGCATCATGGTCGACGGCAAGAAGGGCAAGGCATCGAGAATCCTGTATGAGGCGTTCGAGATCATCCGCGAGCGGACGGGCAAGGACCCGATGGAAGTGTTCGAGGTGGCGCTCAAGAACGTCATGCCGGTGCTCGAAGTCAAGGCCCGCCGCGTCGGCGGCGCGAACTATCAGGTTCCGGTGGAAGTCAGGCCGGAACGCCGGACGTCCCTCGGGCTCCGTTGGCTCGTCAACTACGCCCGCCTGCGCAGCGAGAAGACGATGCAGGAACGGCTCGCGGCCGAGATCATCGACGCGTCGAACAATACCGGCGGAGCCGTGAAGAAGCGCGAAGACACGCACAAGATGGCCGAGGCGAACAAGGCGTTCGCGCACTACCGCTGGTAGGATTCAGATTCGGAAGGAGACAACAGCATGCCTAGACAGTTCTCCTTGAAAGAGACGCGCAATATCGGGATCATGGCCCATATTGACGCCGGCAAGACGACCACCACGGAGCGCATCCTGTTCTACACCGGCCGCACGCACAAGATCGGCGAGGTGCACGAAGGCGCCGCGACGATGGACTGGATGGAACAGGAACAGGAGCGCGGCATCACGATCACGTCCGCCGCGACGACCTGCCAGTGGAAGGGTCACCGGATCAACATCATCGACACGCCGGGCCACGTCGACTTCACCGTCGAAGTCGAACGTTCCCTGCGCGTTCTGGACGGAGCCATCGCGGTGTTCAGCGCGAAGGAAGGCGTTGAACCGCAATCCGAGACCGTCTGGCGTCAGGCGGACAAATACGGCGTTCCGCGGATCGCCTATGTCAACAAGATGGACATCATCGGCGCTGATTTCCTCGCCGTCGTCCAGGACATGCGCGACCGCCTGCAGGCGAACGCCGTCGCGATCCAGCTGCCGATCGGCGCGGAGAGCGACTTCCACGGCATCATCGACCTGATCGAGCGGAAGGCGTATTTCTACCAGGACGACCTCGGCAAGAACATCGAAGTCGGCGAGATTCCGGCCGAACTGGCCGACAAGGCCGAAGAGCTCCGCAACGAGCTGGTCGAGAAGGTCGCCGAGATCGACGAGGATCTCATGATGAAGTATCTGGAAGGTGAGGAGATCACCGTTCCGGAACTGAAGGCGGCGCTCCGCAAGGGCACCTGCTCCGTGAAGATCTTCCCGGTCGTCTGCGGTTCTTCGTACCGGAACAAGGGCGTGCAGTTGATGCTGGACGCGGTCATCGACTATCTGCCGTCCCCGGTCGACGTGCCGGACATCCGGGGCGTGCTCGAAGACGGCACGGAGACGACGCGCAAGTCGTCCGACGACGAGCCGTTCGCGGCGCTCGCGTTCAAGATCATGAGCGACCCGTTCGTCGGGAAGCTGACGTATTTCCGCGTCTATTCCGGCGTCCTGCATTCGGGGACGTACGTGCTGAACGCGACGAAGGGCAAGCGCGAGCGGATCGGGCGCATCCTGCAGATGCACGCGAACCATCGCGAGGAGATCACGGAAGTGTACGCGGGCGACATCGCGGCGGCCGTCGGCCTGAAGGATACGACGACCGGCGACACGCTCTGCGACGAGAAGCATCCGATCATCCTCGAATCGATGACATTCCCGGAACCGGTCATCGAGGTCGCGATCGAGCCGAAGACGAAGAACGACATGGACAAACTGGGCGTCGCGCTGCAGAAGCTGGCCGAGGAAGACCCGACGTTCCGCGCCTACACCGACGAGGAAACCGGCCAGACGATCATCGCGGGCATGGGTGAGCTCCATCTCGAGATCATCGTCGACCGGCTGAAGCGGGAATTCAAGGTCGAGACGAACGTCGGCAAGCCGCAGGTCGCTTACCGCGAGACGTTCCGCACGCCGGCGCGCGTCGAGGGCAAGTTCGTGCGCCAGACCGGCGGCCGCGGCCAATACGGCCATGTCTGGATCGAATTCGAACCGCTTGAGCAGGGTTCGGGCTTCGTGTTCGAGAACAAGATCGTCGGCGGCGTCGTGCCGAAGGAATACGTGCCCGCCGTCCAGGCCGGGATCGAGGAAGCGATGCGCAACGGCGTGCTCGCCGGCTATCCGATCGTCGACATCAAGGCCACGCTCGTCGACGGTTCGTACCACGAAGTCGACTCGTCCGAAATGGCGTTCAAGATCGCGGGCTCGCTGGCGCTCAAGGCGGCGAAGGACGTCTGCAATCCGGTGCTGCTCGAACCGATCATGAAGGTCGAAGTCACGGTGCCGGAAGAGTACTTCGGCGACGTCATGGGTACGCTCAGTTCCCGCCGCGGACGGATCGAGGGCACGGACTCGCGCGGCGGCGCGCAGATCATCCGCGCGAAGGTGCCGCTCGGCGAAATGTTCGGCTATTCGACAACGCTCCGTTCGACCACGCAAGGCCGCGGGGTGTTCTCGATGGAACTGTCCCACTACGAGGAAGTTCCGAAGTCGATCGCGGACGAGATCATCTCGAAGTACAAGGGCAACAGCGGCAACGAGTGAGCATTCCGTTGCGGCACAACCGATGTGGATCCGGGACGGATGAAGCGGCGCGGTGCGCCGCTCCCGCTCCATAACCCAATCCATAATCCAAGGAGGCAATGGTTCACATGGCCAAGGCGAAATTCGAACGTACGAAACCGCACGTCAACATCGGCACCATCGGTCACGTCGACCATGGCAAGACGACGCTAACGGCTGCCATCACGACGGTTCTGGCGAAGCGGTACGGCACCGGCCAGGCGATCGCCTACGACCAAATCGACAAGGCGCCGGAAGAACGCGAACGCGGCATCACGATCTCGACCGCCCACGTCGAGTACGAAACGCCGAATCGCCACTATGCGCACGTCGACTGCCCGGGCCACGCCGACTACGTCAAGAACATGATCACGGGCGCGGCACAAATGGACGGCGCGATTCTCGTCGTGTCCGCCGCCGACGGTCCGATGCCGCAAACGCGTGAGCACATCCTGCTCTCCCGTCAGGTCGGCGTTCCGTACATCGTCGTCTTCCTGAACAAGTGTGACATGGTGGAAGACGAAGAGCTGCTCGAGCTGGTCGAAATGGAAATCCGCGACCTGCTGAACGAGTATGAATTCCCGGGCGACACGACGCCGATCATCCGCGGTTCCGCGCGCGAAGCGCTGGAAAATCCGGACGGTCCGTGGGGCGACAAGATCATCGAGCTGTTCGAAACGATCGACAACTACATCCCGACGCCGCAGCGCGAAGTCGACAAGCCGTTCCTCATGCCGGTCGAAGACGTGTTCACGATCACCGGCCGCGGTACGGTTGCGACGGGTCGCGTCGAGCGCGGCACGGTGAAGGTCGGCGACGAAGTCGAGATCGTCGGTCTGCGTGACGAGACGAAGAAGACGGTCGTCACGGGTGTCGAAATGTTCCGCAAGCTGCTGGACGAAGCGCAAGCCGGCGACAACATCGGCGCGCTGCTCCGCGGTGTGGAGCGGAAGGAAATCGAACGCGGCCAGGTGCTCGTGAAGCCGGGTACGGTCAACCCGCACACGAAGTTCACGGCGCAAGTCTACGTCCTGACGAAGGAAGAAGGCGGCCGCCACAAGCCGTTCTTCTCCGGCTATCGTCCGCAGTTCTACTTCCGGACGACGGACGTCACGGGTGTCATCCAACTGCCGGAAGGCACCGAGATGGTCATGCCGGGCGACAACGTCACCCTGACGGTCGAACTGATCGCTCCGATCGCGATCGAGGAAGGCACGCGCTTCGCAATTCGCGAAGGCGGCCGCACGGTCGGCGCGGGCGCCGTTGCCAAAATCCTGCAATAACGCTGCGGTCATACGCAGCCCGCTGCGGCCGTTCGGCGGCACGTACCGCCGGACGGCCGTTGATTTTTGCTTCGGGGCGGCGGCAGATCATTGACGCCGAAAATGAGAACCATTATCATAGTAGACGGATCGATCTGAACGGCTGACCGATGGCCGGCCGCGGGCGGCAGACCGCCGCGGCCATCCGGCCGTGCGCCGGCGGCGAATCGTGAATCGGCCTGCGCGGGCAGGCGGACGAAAAGGGATGAGAGGCGCCATGGAAAGACTGGTCACGCGGGACCTGGCGATCGGATACGATGACCGGCTGATCGTCGAAGGGTTGAACCTGAGCATACCGTCCGGCAAGATCACCGCGCTCGTGGGGGCGAACGGATCGGGCAAGTCGACGATCCTGAAGACGATGGCCCGCATCATGAAGCCGAAGCGCGGCAGCGTGCTGCTCGACGGCAAGGCGATCCATTCGCAGCCGACGCGGGAAGTGGCGAAGCAGCTCGCGATTCTGCCCCAGAACCCCGTCGCGCCCGAGGGGTTGACGGTGCGCGAACTGGTCGGCTACGGCCGCTACCCGCATCAGCGGGGCTTCGGCACGTTGAGTCGCGAGGACCGCGAAATCGTGGAATGGGCGATCGAGGTGACCGGGCTCGAGGCGTTCGCCGACCGCGCGGTCGACCAACTCTCCGGCGGCCAGCGGCAACGGGCGTGGATCGCGATGGCGCTCGCGCAGCAGACGGAGATCCTGTTCCTCGACGAGCCGACGACCTATCTCGACATGGCGCATCAGCTCGAAGTGCTGAAGCTGCTCAGGCAGCTCAACGAAGAGCAGGGACGGACGATCGTCATGGTCGTGCACGACCTGAACCACGCCACACGCTTCGCGCACCACATGATCGCCATCAAGGCCGGCAAGATCGTGGCGGAAGGCGAGCCGGCGCAGGTGACGACGAAGGAAGTGCTGCGCGAGGTGTTCGGCATCGAGGCCGACATCCTGTTCGATCCGCGCACGGGCGTGCCGCTCTGCCTGCCGTTCGAGCTGTTCCGCGAAAGCCTGCGCGCGGCAAAGAAGCGCGAGGGCAGGCCCGCGAAGGACGGACGGGAGATGGGCGGCGCCGCGACAGGAGCGGCGGAGCGGCAGGCGGACATGCCGGCAGGCGCGGGTGCGCGCGGTTGAAGCCCCGCGCGGCGCCGGCGAAAATCGCGGCATGGCGGAGGCGGAGCGAAGCCACCGGTTCCCTTCGGGACGGTGGCTTCTTCTTTTTCCGGGACCTGATCCGTGACCGTCAGCCCGCCGGACGGAATCGGGAAGGCGCCGGGAGGAGCGCTTGACGGTGCAGGCCGAAGCGCTTCCTTATTTTATTGGCAATCGCAGCGGCGGTCGTCAGCGCGGTTTCCGGAAAAGAAAAAGATTGCAATCGCTTGTACGGTCCGCTATAATATTGCATGTTGGTCTGCGACGTTGCGATGATGCGGGAGGTTGCCGACACACCCGGCCCCTTTGCCATAGGGGGCCTGTCGGGGAAATTCTCGCGGAGTATGTCCGATTACCAAATTGGGCGACAGAAGGAGGGACTCATATGGCAGCCAAGGCGAAACAAAAGATCCGGATCCGTCTCAAGGCTTACGACCATCGCATTCTCGATCAGTCCGCGGAGAAGATCGTGGAGACGGCGAAGCGCTCCGGCGCTGGGGTCTCCGGTCCGATTCCGCTTCCGACGGAGAGACAGGTCATCACGATCCTCCGGGCGGTGCACAAGTACAAGGATTCCCGCGAACAGTTCGAGATGCGCACGCACAAGCGTCTGATCGACATCCTGAATCCCACGCCGCAGACGGTCGATGCGCTGATGCGTCTGGACCTTCCGTCCGGCGTCGACATTGAGATCAAGCTGTGAGGCCGCGGACGGGGCGGCCATTCTACGCACGACAAGGAAATGAGGTGTCAACATGAAAGGTATCTTGGGCAGAAAGCTGGGGATGACGCAAGTCTTCGCGGCTGACGGCTCCGTCGTACCGGTCACGGTCATCGAGGCCGGCCCGTGCGTCGTTCTCCAGAAGAAGGTTCGGGAGACCGACGGCTACGAAGCCATCCAGCTCGGCTTCGCCGACAAGAAGAACCCGAACAAGCCGGAAATCGGCCACGCCAAGAAGGCCGGCACGGCACCCAAGCGCTACGTGAAGGAAATCCGCGGGGTCAATGTGGACGAATACGAAGTCGGCCAGGAGATCAAGGCGGATATCTTCAAGGAAGGCGAGTTCGTCGACGTGACGGGCATTTCGAAGGGCAAGGGCTTCGCGGGCGCCATCAAACGCTGGGGGCAGCGCCGCGGTCCGATGGCCCACGGTTCGAAGTACCATCGCGGTCCGGGTTCGATGGGTTCGATCCAGGCGAACCGCGTGTTCAAGGGCAAGCCGCTGCCGGGCCGTATGGGCAGCGAGACCGTCACGATCCAGAATCTCGAAGTGATCCGTGTCGACGCCGAGCGCAACGTCATTCTCGTCAAGGGCTCGGTGCCGGGCACGCGGAATTCGTTCCTGAAGATCAGATCCTCGGTGAAGAAGCAATAGACCGATTCCCGCGGGGAAAGGAGGAACATGAAATGCCGAAGGTAGCAGTATACAATGTCAGCGGGGCGCAGGTCGGCGAGATCGAGCTGTCCGACGAGGTGTACGGCATCGAACCGCACGTGCACGCGCTGCACAGCGCGATCGTGCTGCAGGAAGCCGCCGAGCGCCGCGGTACGCATAAAACGAAGAACCGCGCGGAAGTGAGGGGCGGCGGCCGCAAGCCGTGGAGGCAGAAGGGCACGGGCCGCGCACGCCATGGCAGCATCCGTGCGCCGCAATGGAAGGGCGGCGGCGTCGTGTTCGGTCCGGTGCCGCGCACGTACGGATTCAAGCTGCCGAAGAAGGTTCGCCGTCTGGCGATGCGTTCGGCGCTCTCCGCGAAGGTGGGCGCGAGCGAACTGATCGTGCTGGATGAGCTGAAGATGGAACGGCCGAAGACGAAGGATTTCGTCGGCATTCTGAACAATCTCAAGGTCGACCGCAAGGCGCTCGTCGTAACGGCGGAATACGACGACAACGTGGCGCTCTCCGCGCGGAACATTCCGGGCGTGAAGTTCGTCGCGGCTGACGGCATCAACGTGCGCGACGTCATGGTTCACGACAAGCTCATCATGACGAAGGACGCGGCACTGAAGGTACAGGAGGTGCTGGCGCAATGAAGGACCCGCGCGACATCATCAAGCGTCCGGTCATCACCGAACGGACGACCGAAATGATGGCGAACAAGCGCTACGTCTTCGAAGTTGACATCAAGGCGACGAAGCCCGAGATCAAACGGGCGGTCGAGCAGATCTTCAAGGTCAAGGTCGTGAAGGTCAACACGATGCGCGTTCCGGCCAAGCCGAAGCGCTATGGCCGTTATGAGGGCTACACGAGCGAATGGAAGAAGGCGATCGTGCAGCTCAGCCCGGACAGCAAGGAACTCGAATTCTTCGAGGCGTCCGTCTGATTCTGTTGAGACAAGGAGGGGATACTCGTGCCCATCAAGAAGTACAAACCGACTTCTCCGGCCCGGCGCGCCATGACGGTCTCGACGTTCGAAGAAATCACGACGGACCGCCCGGAGAAATCGCTGCTGGCGCCGCTGAAGAAGAAGGCCGGCCGCAACAACCAGGGCCGGATCACGGTCCGCCATCGCGGCGGCGGCCACAAACGGAAATACCGGATCATCGATTTCAAGCGCGACAAGGACGGCATCGTCGGCAAGGTCGCGACGATCGAATACGACCCGAACCGTACGGCGAACATCGCGCTGATCCACTATGTCGACGGCGAGAAGCGCTACATCATCGCGCCGAAGGGGCTGAAGGTCGGCGACAAGATCATGTCCGGTCCCGACGCGGACATCAAGGTCGGCAACGCGCTGCCGCTTGAGAACATCCCGGTCGGTACGGTCATCCACAACATCGAGCTGAAGCCGGGCAAGGGCGGTCAGCTCGTGCGCGCGGCCGGCACCGAAGCACAGCTGCTCGGCAAGGAGGACAAGTACGCGATCGTCCGCCTGGCTTCCGGCGAGATGCGCCGCATCCTCCTGAAGTGCCGCGCGACGATCGGTTCGGTCGGCAACGAGGACCACGAGCTGGTCAGCATCGGCAAGGCGGGTCGCAGCCGCTGGCTCGGCAGACGCCCGGCGGTCCGCGGTGTCGTCATGAACCCGGAAGACCACCCGCACGGCGGTGGCGAAGGCCGCGCTCCGATCGGCCGGAAATCGCCGGTTACGCCGTGGGGCAAGCCGACGCTCGGCTACAAGACGCGCAAGAAGAAGAAGGCGTCGAACAAGTACATCATTCGTCGCCGCACGAAGTGATCGTACGCCCGCCGCGTGACGGATGGCTCCCGCGCGGAAGCCGCGTGAAGCGCCCGCGCGGATCCGGCGGGCTTCGGTCTCGATTCAAGCGAAGGGAGGAGCATCGATGGGTCGCAGCCTGAAGAAGGGGCCGTTCGCCGACGCTCACCTGCTGAAGAAGGTTCACGAGCTGAACAAGGCGAACAAGAAGGCGGTCATCAAGACCTGGTCCCGGCGTTCGACGATTTTCCCGGAATTCGTCGGCCACACGTTTGCGGTGTATGACGGCCGCAAGCATGTGCCGGTGTATGTGACGGAAGACATGGTGGGCCACAAGCTCGGCGAATTCGCGCCTACGCGCACGTTCAAGGGCCACACCGAGGAAGACCGCAAGACGGGCAAGCGTTAATCCGACATTTCGGCGCCTGTCGGCGGCCGCGTCCGCCCGGAAGGGCGGCCTGAGGCCGGCCGGAACAGGCTGATTGCGTGAGAGGAGGGTTCTGGGATGGCTGAAGCGAAGGCACACGCGAGATATGTGCGCATCGCGCCGCGCAAGGCAAGGCTCGTCGTGGACCTGATCCGCGGCAAGAGCGTGGGCGAGGCGCTCGCGATTCTGCGCCATACGCCGAAGGCGGCCTCCCCGATCGTGGAGAAGCTGCTGAATTCGGCGATCGCGAATGCGGAACATAATTACCAGATGAACGTTGAACGGCTCTACATTTCCCAGGCGTACGTGAACGAGGGGCCGACCCTGAAGCGGTACCGTCCCCGCGCGCAGGGACGCGCGTTCCCGATCAGGAAACGTACGAGCCACATCACACTGGTGGTAGCTGAAAAATAAGGAGGGACATGTGTGGGTCAAAAGGTCAATCCGGTCGGTCTCCGCATCGGCATCATCCGGGATTGGGAATCGAGATGGTTTGCCGGCAAGGATTTCGGCGACCTGCTGCTTGAGGACGTCAAAATCCGCGATTTCCTGAAGAAGAAGCTGAAGGACGCCGCGGTCTCCCGCATCGAGATCGAACGGGCGGCGAACCGCGTCAACGTGACGATCCACACCGCGAAGCCGGGCATGGTCATCGGCAAGGGCGGCTCGGAAGTGGAAAATCTCCGCGCGGAACTGACGAAGATCACGAAGGGCAAGAAAGTTCACATCAATATCATGGAAATCAAGCAGCCGGATCTGGACGCGACGCTCGTCGCGGAATCGATCGCCCAGCAACTCGAGCGCCGCATCTCGTTCCGCCGCGCGATGAAGCAGGCGATCCAGCGGACGATGCGCGCCGGCGCGAAGGGCATCAAGTGCAGCGTCAGCGGCCGGCTCGGCGGCGCGGAAATCGCGCGCACGGAAGGTTACACGGAAGGCACGGTGCCGCTCCACACGCTGCGCGCGGACATCGACTACGGTACGGCGGAAGCCCATACGACTTACGGCCGCATCGGCGTGAAGGTCTGGATCTATCGCGGCGAGGTGCTTCCGGCGAAGAAGAAAGCTTCCGTCCAGGAAGGAGGCAACTGACATGTTGATACCGAAGCGCGTCAAACACCGCAAGGTGCAGCGCGGTACGCTGAAGGGCCGCGCGAAGGGCGGCACGGAAGTGACGTTCGGCGAATACGGCCTCCAGGCGCTGGAGCCGGCGTGGATCACGAACCGGCAGATCGAGGCCGCGCGGATTGCGATCACGCGTTATGTCAAGCGGGGCGGCAAGATCTGGATCAAGATCTTCCCGGACAAACCCGTGACCCAGAAGCCGCTTGAAGTCCGGATGGGCGCCGGCAAGGGCAACGTCGAGAAATGGGTTGCCGTCGTCAAGCCGGGCAAGGTCTTGTTCGAACTCGCCGGCGTGCCCGAGGAAGTCGCTCGTGAAGCGATGCGTCTTGCATCCCACAAGCTTCCGATCAAGACGAGGTTCGTGAAACGGGAAGAAGCGGGTGGTGAAGCAAATGAAGCAAATGAAGGCTAACGACTTCCGCAACATGACCACGGCCGAAATCGAAAAGAAGATTTCGGATTTCAAGGAGGAGCTTTTCAACCTGCGCTTCCAACTGGCCACGGGCCAACTCGAGAATCCGTCGCGCATCCGCGATGTGCGCAGGGCGATCGCGCGCGCGAAGACGGTCATCCGCGAACGCGAACTCGGCATCCGTTGAGCGGATCAGGCCAAGAACCGAACCTCTGTGACGAGGAAGGAGGAAGACCATGAGCGAACGCAACCGCCGCAGGGTGGAGATCGGACGCGTCGTCAGCGACAAGATGGACAAGACGATCGTCGTTGCGGTCGAGACGTACAAGAAGCACAAGCTGTACCACAAGCGGATCAAATACACGAAGAAGTACAAGGTGCACGACGAGCACAACGAGGCGAAGGTCGGCGACATCGTGAAGATCATGGAGACGCGGCCGCTGTCGAAGGAGAAGCGGTTCCGTCTGGTCGAGATCGTCGAGCGGGCCGTCGTGCTGTGAGGTTTCGGCTTTTTTGCCCTGAAAGGAGGACACTGGCATGATCCAACCGTTCACGCGACTGGTCGTAGCTGACAACACCGGCGCGAAGGAACTGATGTGCATCCGCGTCCTGGGCGGTACGGGTCGCCGCACGGGCCGGATTGGCGATATGATCGTGTGTTCCGTCAAATCCGCAACACCCGGGGGCGTTGTCAAGAAAGGCGATGTCGTGAAGGCCGTCATCGTACGGACGAAGCGCCCGCTGCGCCGCAAGGACGGCTCCTACATCGCGTTCGACGAGAACGCCGCCGTCATCGTGCGGGAAGACAAGAGCCCGCGCGGCACGCGGATCTTCGGACCGGTCGCCCGCGAGCTTCGGGACAAGGATTTCATGAAGATCATCTCGCTGGCGCCGGAAGTCATCTGACCGGACCAACCATGAACGGGCGGCACGGGGCCGCCGTCGGATAACGTCAACTCCGCAGTCAAAGTGAGGTGTAACGAATGCCCAGGCAGAAAAAGGTGCTCGCATCGCACAACAACAAGCTGCACGTGAAGAAGGATGACATGGTCATCGTCATCACGGGCAAGGACAAGGGCAAGAAGGGCCGCGTCATCGCCGCCTTCCCGCGCGAGAACCGGGTGCTGGTCGAGGGCGTGAACATCGTCAAGAAGCATACGCGTCCCTCGCCGAAGAACCCGCAGGGCGGCATCATCGAGCAGGAAGCGCCGATTCACGTTTCGAACGTGATGCATATCGACCCGAAGACCGGCAAGCCGACGCGGATCGGCTACAAGATTCTGGAGAACGGCAAGAAGGTCCGGTACGCGAAGCGTTCCGGAGAAGTCATCGACTGATGCGCAAGGCGAAAGGAGGTACGCCTGAGGAATGGCAGTACGGCTCAAGGAGAAATTCCTGAACGAAGTCACGCCTGCTTTGATGCAGAAGTTCAACTATACATCGGTCATGCAGGTGCCGAAGATCGAGAAGGTCGTCATCAACATGGGCGTCGGCGAAGCGGTCGGCAATCCGAAGGTGCTCGACGCGGCGGTGGACGACCTGACGAGGATCGCGGGCCAGAAGCCGGTTGTCACGCGCGCGAAGAAATCGATCGCGGGCTTCAAGGTGCGCGCCGGCATGCCGATCGGCGTGAAGGTGACGCTGCGCGGCGACCGGATGTACTATTTTCTCGACAAGCTGTTCAACATCGCGCTTCCGCGGGTTCGGGACTTCCGCGGCGTCTCGCCGAAGGCGTTCGACGGGCGCGGCAACTACACGCTCGGCCTGAGAGAGCAGCTGATCTTCCCGGAAATCGATTACGACAAGATCGACAAGGTGCGCGGCATGGACGTCGTCATCGTCACGACGGCCAGGACGGACGAAGAAGCTCGTGAGCTGCTGACCCAACTGGGCATGCCGTTCGCGAAGTAATCCGAAGGCGGGAGGTGCGAACCCATGGCGAAGACGTCGATGATCGTCAAGTCGAAGCGCAAGCCGAAGTTCAAAGTGCGGGCCTACACGCGCTGCGAACGTTGCGGCCGCCCGCATGCTGTTTTACGGAAATTCAAAATCTGCCGGATCTGCTTCCGCGAATTGGCGTACAAAGGCCAGATTCCGGGCGTGAGAAAGGCGAGCTGGTAATACACCCGGCACGGGAAGGAGGTTCTCGAACCAATGGTTATGTCCGATCCGATTGCAGATATGCTGACGCGTATCCGCAATGCGAACACCGTTCGTCACGAGGTCGTGGAAGTGCCGGCGTCCAAGATCAAGCGGCAAATCGCCGAGATCTTGAAGAACGAAGGCTTCATCCGCGATTGCGAATACATCGAGGACAACAAGCAGGGGATCCTGCGGATCTTCCTGAAGTACGGTCCGAACAACGAGCGCGTCATCACCGGGCTGAAGCGCATCAGCAAGCCGGGACTGCGCGTCTACACGAAGGCAAGCGAAATTCCGCGCGTGCTCGGCGGTCTGGGCATCGCGATCATTTCGACGTCCAAGGGCCTCATGACCGACAAGCAGGCCCGCCAGCTCAACACGGGCGGAGAAGTCATCTGCTACGTGTGGTAAGACCGCTACAACGACTGGAGGTGCCAACATGTCCCGTATCGGCCGCAAACCGATTCAGATACCGGACGGCGTGAGCGTCTCGGTGGACGGCAACGTCGTGACCGTGAAAGGCCCGAAGGGCACGCTGACGCGCGAATTGCACAAAGACATGAAGGTCGTCGTCGACGGCAACGCCGTGAAGGTCGAGCGTCCTTCCGACGAGAAGCTGCATCGCGCCCTGCACGGCACGACGCGCAGCGTCATCGCCAACATGGTGAGCGGCGTGACCGAAGGTTTCAGCAAGAGCCTGGAGCTGGTCGGCGTCGGCTACCGCGTGACCAAGTCGGGCAACAAGATCGTGCTGAACGTCGGCTATTCGCATCCGGTGGAAATCGTGCCGGACCAAGGCATCGAGTTCGAGGTCCCGTCGCAGACGAAGATCATCGTGAAGGGCATCGACAAGGAACTCGTCGGCCAGACGGCCGCGAAGATCCGCGCCGTGCGCGAGCCGGAACCGTACAAGGGCAAGGGCATCATGTACGAGGGAGAACGGATTCTCCGCAAGGAAGGCAAGGCCGGCAAGAAGAAGTGATCGGCCCGAGCGCATAAAGGACGGCACATCGGGCATGCGTCCGCGGCGGGAAGCCGCATAAGCCCGGGAAGGAGTGAAACCAGGCACTATGATCACGAAGATCGACAAGAACAAGGCCCGTCTGAAGAGGCATTTGAGGATTCGCAAGAAGATCAGCGGTACGGCGGAACGTCCGCGTCTGTCGGTTTTCCGTTCCGCGAAGCATATCTACGCGCAGCTCATTGACGACGAGAAAGGGATCACCCTGGCGTCCGCATCGACGCTCGACAAGGAACTTCGGGGCAAGATCGCGAACGGAGGCAACGTCGAGGCCGCGCGTCAGGTCGGCGAGCTAATCGCGAAGCGCGCGAAGGCGAAAGGGATCGACAAGGTCGTGTTCGACCGCGGCGGCTATCTGTACCACGGTCGCGTGAAGGCGCTGGCGGACGCGGCGCGCGAAGGCGGGCTCGAATTCTGATCCATCTCTCGATGAGGAGGTATAAGACTTGCGTGTAGATCCGAATACGCTGGAATTGACCGAGAAGGTCGTGTCCATCAACCGCGTCGCGAAGGTCGTCAAGGGCGGCCGCCGCTTCAGCTTCAGCGCGCTTGTCGTCGTCGGCGACGGCAAGGGCTGGGTCGGCGCCGGGATCGGCAAGGCGGCCGAAGTGCCGGATGCGATCCGCAAGGGCATCGAAGACGCGAAGAAGCACCTGATCCACGTTCCGATCGTCGGCACGACGATCCCGCACGAAGTCATTGGCCATTTCGGCGCGGGCAAGGTGCTTCTGAAGCCGGCTTCCCAGGGTACGGGCGTCATCGCCGGCGGTCCGGTCCGCGCGGTGCTCGAGCTGGCGGGCATCGGCGACATCCTGACGAAATCGCTCGGTTCCTCGAACTCCATCAACATGGTGCGCGCGACGCTCGAAGGGCTGTCCCGCCTGAAGCGCGCGGAAGATGTGGCGCGCCTCCGCGGCAAAACCGTCGAAGAGCTTCTGGGTTAAGGAGGGGTAACCGATGGCGAAACTGCAAATCACCCTCGTCCGCAGCCTGATCGGCCGCAACGAGAAGCAGCGCGCGACCGTGGCCGCGCTCGGCCTGCGCAAGCTGCACCAGACGGTCGTCAAGGATGACAACCCGGCCATCCGCGGGATGATCGACGTCGTCAAGCACATGGTCAAGGTCGAAGAAGTGCAAGGTTAACATACGGTGAAGAAGCCGATTGCAGCTGCACATTTTGCAAGGAGGTGCAACGAACGATGAAACTGCATGAGCTCAAGCCGGCGGAAGGCTCCCGCAAGGCGCCGAAGCGGGTGGGGCGCGGGATCGCCAGCGGCAACGGCAAGACGGCAGGCCGCGGTCACAAAGGTCAAAACGCCCGTTCCGGCGGCGGTGTCCGTCCGGGCTTCGAGGGCGGCCAGAACCCGCTGTACCGCCGTCTGCCGAAGCGCGGTTTCACCAACCGGTTCCGCAAGGAATACGCGATCGTCAATGTGGAGGAACTGAACCGCTTCGAGGCCGGAACCGAGGTTACTCCCGAGCTGCTCATCGAACGTGGCATCGTGAAGAATCCGCGGGACGGCATCAAGATCCTCGGCGACGGCGAAATCAAGGTCGGCCTTACCGTGAAGGCGAACAAGTTCTCCCAATCTGCGGTTGAGAAAATCCAGGCTGCCGGCGGTAAAACCGAGGTGATCTGATGTTCAGGACCGTCTCCAACATCTGGAAAGTGGAGGATCTGCGCAAAAAGATCCTGTTCACGCTCGGGATCTTGATCATTTACAGGATCGGATCGTTCATTCCGGTGCCGAACATCGACCGCGAGGCACTGAAAGCGGCGAACGAGGCCGGCAGCGACATTTTCGGGCTTCTGAACACGTTCTCCGGCGGTGCGCTCTTCCAGTTCTCGATCTTCGCGCTCGGGGTCATGCCGTACATCACGGCGTCAATCATCGTGCAGCTGCTCAGCATGGATGTGATCCCGAAATTCGCGGAATGGGCGAAGGAAGGCGAGAACGGCAGGCGCAAACTGGCGCAGTTCACGCGGTACGGTACGGTCATCCTCGGCCTGATCCAGGCGTTCGCGACGTCGATCGGGTTCAACAATCAGTACCGGATGGTGATCGACCCGAGCTTCACGACCTATCTCGTGATCGCGATCGTCATGACGGCCGGTACGGCCTTCCTGATGTGGCTCGGCGAGCAGATCACGGACAAGGGGATCGGCAACGGGATCTCGATCCTCATCTTCGCGGGGATCATCGCGGGCATCCCGGGCGGGATCCGTGCGATCTACGCCTCCGAGTTCGTGGACAACACGGACCAGCTGTTCCTGAGCATCGTGAAGGTGCTCCTCATCGGGCTGGTCGTCGTGGCGCTCGTCGTCGGGGTCATCTTCGTGCAGCAGGGCGTCCGGAAGATTCCGGTCCAATACGCGAAGCGGATCGTCGGCCGCAGGATGTACGGCGGGCAATCGACGCACATCCCGCTCAAAGTCAACAGCGCCGGCGTCATCCCGGTCATCTTCGCGATCTCGCTGCTGATGTTCCCGGTTACGATCGCCTCGTTCTGGGTCGGCAGGCCGTGGGCGGACTGGATCATCAACCACCTGTATTATGACCGGCCGCTCGGCATGGTCCTGTACGTGATCCTGATCATCGGGTTTACGTTCTTCTACACGTTTGTGCAGATCAATCCGGTCCAGATGGCGGATCAGATGAGGAAAAACGGCGGCTACATTCCGGGAATTCGTCCCGGCAAACCGACGTCGACCTATATCACCCGTGTCATCACGCGGATCACGCTCTTCGGCGCGATCTTCCTGGCGTTCGTCTCGATCCTGCCGGTGTTCTTCGGCGCCGTGGCCGGCCTGCCCCGCACGGTGCAGCTCGGCGGCACGTCGCTCCTCATCGTCGTCGGCGTCGCGCTCGACACGATGAAGCAGATCGAGAGCCAACTCGTGAAGCGCCACTACAAAGGCTTCATCAACAAGTGAAGGCACGGGTCGCGCAGCCGGAATCCGCATGCGCATGCGGAGTCCGGGCCTATTCTGCTTGAAGTGAGGAACGGCAAATGAACATCCTGTTAATGGGGCCTCCCGGCGCGGGCAAAGGCACTCAGGCCGAGCGGATCGTCGCGAAGTTCGGCATCCCGCACATCTCGACCGGCGACGCCTTCCGGCTCGCGATGAAGGAAGGCACGCCGCTGGGCCTGAAGGCGAAGGAATATGTCGACCAGGGCCTGCTCGTCCCGGACGACGTGACGAACGGCATTGTCCGCGAACGGCTGCAGCAGGATGACTGCAGGAACGGTTTCCTGCTCGACGGCTATCCGCGCACGCCGGCCCAGGCGGAAGCGCTGGACGGCATGCTGAAGGAGTCCGGGCGACGCATCGATCACGTCATCAGCCTGGTCGTCGACCGCGGACTGCTCCTGAAACGGCTCACCGGCCGGCGGATCTGCCGCTCGTGCGGCGCGACATACCATATCCTGTTCAACCCGCCGAAGCAGGAAGGCACATGCGACAAATGCGGCGGCGAACTGTATCAGCGTTCCGACGACACGGAAGAGAAGGTCGGCACGCGGCTGGACGAATATCTCTCGAAGACGGAGCCGCTTCTCCGGTATTATCGGGATCAGGGGCTGCTGCGGGAGGTCAACGGCGAACTGGAGATTGACGAGGTCACCGCGCAGATCACTTCGATTCTGAAGGGGCAAGCGGAATGATCGTCTGCAAGTCTGCAGCCGAACTTGAACTCATGAGGGAAGCCGGACGCATCGTGGCGGAAACGCACCGCCTGCTCAGGCAGGCGATCAGGCCCGGCGTGACGACCGCCGAGCTTGACCGGCTGGCCGAAGCGTACATCCGCAGCCGGGGAGCCGTACCTTCCTTCAAGGGCTACAATCAATTTCCTGCCAGTATCTGTACTTCTGTCAACGACGAGTTGGTGCACGGCATTCCGGGGCCTCGCGTGCTGAAGGAAGGCGACATCATCAGCATCGACATCGGCGCGCAGTACCGGGGTTACCACGGGGATTCCGCCTGGACGTATCCCGTCGGCGAGATCTCCGAGGAACACCGGCGGCTGCTCGAGGTGACCGAGCGGTCGCTGATGGAAGGCCTGAAGCATGTCAAGGCCGGCGTTCGGCTCTATACCGTATCGCACGCGATTCAGCGGGTTGTCGAGGAGGCGGGCATGTCCGTCGTGCGCGAATATGTCGGCCACGGCATCGGCGCGAAGCTGCACGAGGAACCGCAGATCCCGAACTACGGCATCCCCGACCGCGGTCCGCGGCTCAAGGCCGGCATGACGCTGGCGATCGAACCGATGGTCATCCTCGGTGAGCGGTACGTCCGCACGCTGGAGGACAACTGGACCGTCGTCACCGTGGACGGAACGTGGTGCGCGCATTTCGAGCATACGGTCGCGGTGACCGAGGACGGCTGCGAGATCCTGACCATGATCCGCGATTAGAGGCGCGGCGCGAGGAGGATGATGGCGGCATGAGACCGGAACCCGAGATCGGCCGGCTGGTCCGCATCCTTCGCGGCAAGGATCGGGGCGGCTTCGCGGTGATCGTCGGCATCATCGACGAGCGGTTCGTGCTCATCGCCGACGGGAAGGACCGCAAGTTCGACCGTCCGAAGAAAAAGAATGTGCTGCACCTGGAGTTCCAGCCCGCTGTCAGCAGCGAAGTCGCGGACAGCATCCGGGAGACGGGCCGGGTGACAAACGCGAAGCTCCGTTATGCCATTCAGAAGTATCTTGAACGGAAAGGAGAATGACTGTGGCGAAGGAAGACGTCATCGAAGTCGAAGGTACGGTCATTGAACCGCTGCCCAACGCCATGTTCCGGGTGGAACTGGAGAACGGGCATCAGGTGCTCGCTCATGTGTCCGGCAAACTCAGAATGCATTTCATCCGCATCCTGACGGGTGACAGGGTCGTCATCCAGCTGTCGCCCTATGATCTGACCCGGGGTCGGATCACGTACCGGAAATAGGCCGTCGGCCCGCCCGGCCGGCGCAATCGGGAGGGATAACGAACCATGAAAGTCAGACCTTCGGTCAAGCCGATTTGCGAGAAATGCAAGGTCATTCGCCGCAAGGGCAACGTGATGGTCATCTGCGAGAATCCGCGCCACAAGCAAAAACAGGGCTGATAAAGGAGGGACAGACGAACGATGGCACGCATCGCTGGTGTAGACCTGCCGCGTGACAAGCGCGTGGTGATCGGCCTGACGTACATCTACGGCGTCGGCAAGTCGACGGCGAAGAAGATTCTGGCCGAGACCGGGATCGATGAAAATACCCGCGTGCGCGATCTGACGGAAGACGAAGTGAACCGTCTGCGCGAGAAGGTCGAAAGGCTGAAAGTGGAAGGCGATCTCCGCCGCGAAGTCGCGCTGAACATCAAGCGGCTCATCGACATCGGCTGCTATCGGGGCATCCGCCACCGCAAGGGGCTTCCGGTCCGGGGGCAACGGACGCGGACGAACGCGCGGACGCGCAAGGGACCGCGCCGCACGGTAGCGAACAAGAAGAAGTAATGAGGGGGGATACGTGAAATGGCCAGAGCAACCGCAACGAAGAAGACGACGCGCACGAAGCGCCGTGACCGGAAGAACATCGAAGCCGGCATCGCGCACATCCGTTCGACGTTCAACAATACGATCGTCACGATCACGGACCCGCACGGCAACGCCATCACCTGGGCGAGCGCGGGCAGCCTGGGCTTCAAGGGTTCCCGGAAGAGCACGCCGTATGCGGCCCAAATGGCGGCCGAAGCTGCGGCGAAGGCTGCGATGGAGCACGGCATGAAGACCGTTGAAGTCCTGGTCAAGGGACCGGGCGCGGGCCGTGAAGCGGCGATCCGTTCCCTGCAGGCCGCCGGGCTCGAAGTCAGCCTGATCAAGGACGTCACGCCGGTTCCGCACAACGGCTGCCGCCCGCCGAAACGTCGCCGCGTATAGCGCGCTCATCGCCTGTGGTATCAACGGATTGCAACTGGTGAATAATGGTTGTAACGGATTGGCATACTACATGGTTTTGAGCCGCGAGCGGTGCCGATCGGCCGTCCGGCCGATCGTGAGGTACGGCACGGAGCGACGTTGAAGGAGGGTTAAACCGTGATTGAGATCGAAAAGCCGAAAATCGAAATCGCAGAGATAAGCGAGGACGGCACCTACGGGCGGTTCGTGGTGGAGCCGCTGGAACGCGGCTACGGCACGACGCTCGGCAATTCGCTTCGCCGCATTCTGCTCTCATCTCTGCCCGGAGCGGCGGTTACGTCGGTCCAAATCGACGGCGTGCTTCACGAGTTCTCGACGATCCCGGGTGTGTACGAAGACGTCACCGAGATCATCCTGAACCTGAAGAAACTGTCGCTCAAGATCCATTCGGACGAGGAGAAAGTGCTGGAGATCGACGCGGAAGGCGAAGGCACGGTTACGGCCGGCGACATTCGCGCGGACAGCGATGTCGAGATACTCAACCCTGATCTTCACATAGCGACGCTCGCTTCCGGCGCACGGCTTCACATGCGCATTTTCGCCAATCGCGGCCGCGGCTATGTTCCTGCTGACCGCAACAAGAAAGAGGATCAGCCGATCGGCGTTCTGCCGGTGGACTCGCTCTACTCGCCGATTACCCGTGTCAACTACACGGTGGAGAATACGCGCGTCGGCCAGGTGACGAACTACGACAAGCTCACGCTCGAAGTGTGGACCGACGGCAGCATTCGTCCGGAGGAGGCGGTCAGCCTCGGCGCGAAAATCCTGAACTCGCACCTCGAGCTGTTCGTCAGCCTGACCGATGAGGCGAAGGACGCGGAGATCATGGTCGAGAAGGAAGAGGACAAGAAGGAGAAGGTCCTCGAGATGACGATCGAGGAGCTCGACCTGTCCGTCCGTTCCTACAACTGCCTGAAGCGCGCCGGCATCAACACGGTTCAGGAACTGATCATGAAGACCGAGGAGGACATGATGAAGGTCCGCAACCTCGGCCGCAAGTCGCTCGAGGAAGTGCAGGAAAAGCTCGCGGAACTCGGACTCAGCCTGCGGCAGGAAGATTGACGGCACCGGCAGCGGCAGCATACGCACCAAAAGGAGGGATAGCACGATGGGTTACCAGAAACTCGGGCGCGACTCGAGCGCGCGGAAGGCGCTGTTCCGCGATCTCGTGACCGATCTGATCCTGTACGAGCGCATCCAGACGACGGAAGCAAAGGCGAAGGAAGTCCGTTCGATCGTGGAGAAGCTCATCACGAAAGCAAAAAGAGGCGATCTGCACGCCCGTCGCCAGGCCGCGGCGTTTGTGCGGCGCGAGACGGTGAACGGCGAGCAGGATGCCCTTCAGAAGCTGTTCTCCGAGCTTGCCACCCGTTACGCTGAACGTGCGGGCGGATATACGCGGATCCTGAAGCTGGGTCCCCGCCGCGGGGATTCGGCGCCGATGGTCTACCTCGAACTGGTCGACAGGGTTTGAGGCGGAAGAGAAAGGGTGGCGGTGGCGCCGCCTTTTTTTCTTTTCGCGTCCGCGGGCCGGTGACGGCTGCGTTGCATGCGGCGGATGAGGCCCGTCCGGCGCCGGCGCGCGGCCGGTAACCGGGGCGGACGGCGCGCAATCGGGGCCGGGCCGGTGACGGAAGACGGACGGATTGACATTGGCGCGCACCGGTGTCTGCGGGTTCATCGCCTCCGCTTGCGCGCGCAGCCGGGCCGGCTCTGCCGACGCCGGCCTGCGGGCTGCCGGCGGCAATCGTGGCGGGCCGCGTCGGCGGAGCGCCGGGAACAAGCGGGAAAGCGGGGAGGAATGGTCTTGCAGGTGCGGAACATTGCGCTGATCGTCAGCTACGACGGCACGGCGTACCGGGGATTCCAGACGCAGCCGGGCGGCGGCACGATCCAGGACGAGCTGGAGCGGGCGATCCGCAGCCTGACCGGGGGCGACGAGCGGGTCGAAGGGTCCGGGCGGACGGACGCGGGCGTCCATGCGCTCGGCCAGGTCGTGAGCTTCCGGACGACGTCGCCGATTCCGATCGCGAAGTGGGCGCTCGCGCTGAACGGCCGCCTGCCGGACGACATCATCGTGCGCAGCGCGCACGAGATGCCGGAAGAGTTCCACGCCCGCTATTCGGCCATCCGGAAAACATACCGATATTCGATCACGAACGGGAAATATCCGGATATCTTCACCGCGCGCTACCGCTATCATCATTACCGGCCGCTCGACGAGGACGCGATGCGGGACGCGCTGAAATTCCTCATCGGCGAGCACGACTTTACGGCGTTCAGCTCGGCGGGCGCGCCCCGCAAGTCGAACGTGCGCACGATCTACGAGGCCCGACTGGAGCGGGAAGGAAACGATCTGCATCTCTATCTGACGGGCAGCGGCTTTCTCTACAACATGGTGCGGATCATCGCGGGCACGCTGATCGAAATCGGGGAAGGCAAGAAGGCGCCCGGCCATATCCCGGCCATTCTGGAGACGAAAGACCGGAATATGGCCGGTCCGAAGGCGCCGGCGAAGGGCCTTGCGCTGTGGCGGGTCGAATATCCGCCGG
>Ga0207871_100294_pt1 | contig 22864 bp, 15 predicted proteins | sample Passage260A_FD_187371 | JGI IMG/M metagenome (GOLD analysis project Ga0207871, IMG submission 187371) | Cellulose adapted compost microbial communities from Newby Island Compost Facility, Milpitas, CA, USA - Passage2 60A (SPAdes) (version 2) ...
CATCGAGCGACACGAGGGAAAGTTGGGTGCGTCCTTCATAGCCCGTTTTCCTGAGCAACAGCAATCACTCCAACGCAGAGAATCCTTGCCATTATTATAACATATTACCGCGGTGAATGGGTAAAGTTTTATTGTATAAAAAAGACTATCGACAGGGACTTTGTCGACAGTCTGGAAGCCCCGGTAACCCGGGGCTTGTTCTTTTTTGCCGGCCGGCCTGCGGGCCGCATTCCGGTCTCGGCGTCGTCAGGTCCGGGAAGGCCTGTCCGCCGACAGGCTCTCGAGATGGCGGGTGACGACCGCCCGGATCGTGTCATGATCGACGGCGTGCCGGCTCACGACGCCGTGCACGGCCAGACCGTCGATCAGCGCGTGCATGCGGCGCGCTTCCAGCTCCGGGTCCGCATTTGCGTCCAGCAGGCCGTGCCGCTTCATGGCGTCCAGCAGTCTGCGGAACAGATGGTACAGCTCATCATGCGTTTTCTCGGCCAGCGCGCCCAGCCCGGCGTTTGTGAGCATTTTGCCGAGATAGGCGAGCCAGATGATCGCTTCGGTCTGCCGCTCCTCGTCCAGCGGCAGCGTCTGCTCGATGATGGTCACGATGTCGCGGCGGATGTCTCCCGTAAGGCGCAGATTCCCGATCCGCTCCCGGACCCGCTCGATGACCCGGCCGAGCGCATAGGCCAGCAGTTCGTCCTGGCTGTTGAAATAATGGCGCAGCGAGCCGAGCGACACGCCGGCTTCCTTCGCGATGTTCCGGACGGACGCCGCCTCCAGTCCGTCGCGGCGGATGACGCGCCATGCCGCGTCCGCGAGCTCCCGGCGGCGCATCTCGTGGTCAACGATTTTGGGCATGGTGCCGTTGCGACCTCGTGCATTTGATTTTGTGATCCATCCGTGCTAAAATACGCGTTGATTTGATTTAATACAAGTGTATCACAAAAATCTGACGAAAGCCAAGGGAGGGGGGCGGCGGCGTGATCGCGGCGATGATCATTGCGTGCGAGATCGGTTTCTGGCTGTTCGTGCTCGCCGGTCTCGCCGCCCGATATCTGTTCGGAAGAAGGTTGCTCGGAGCCGTGCTGCTTGCCTGCACGATCCTGGTTGATTTCGCGCTGCTCGCGTTCACGGCGATCGACATCAAGCGGGGGGCGACGGCTGGATTTTTCCACGGCCTGGCGGCGGTCTATATCGGCGTATCCCTCGTGTTCGGGAAACAGATGATCCGGTGGGCGGACGGCAAGTTCGCCCACCGGTTCGCCGGCGGGCCCGCGCCCGCGCCGAAACCGAAGTACGGCGCGGAACACGCGCGCTATGAGCGGATCATGTGGTGCAAACATCTGCTTGCCTGGCTGATCGGCAGCGCCATTCTGGCCGGATTGGCGCTGTACATCGGCGATCTCGGGAGGAGCCGGGAGCTCTTGCTCATGATCCTGCGCTGGGCCGTCGTGCTGGGCATCGATTTTCTCATCAGCTTCAGTTACACGATCTGGCCGCGTCAGCCCCGCAAGGAGCATACGGCTTCCTGAGTTTGCAACGCGGGACGGTACGCGCCGGAAATCGGCGGCGGCGACGCGGCGTCGGCGCGCGGCGCGTCGGCGGAGCCGCGTGTGCGGGCATGCCGGCACGCGGCGGCCGGGAAGCCGGCCCTCAGCCGATCCGGAACCACGCGAGATGCGCGTCGCCCTTCACACGGAGCCACAGACTGCGCTGCCCTTCCGGCAGCGCCAGCGCGCCGCGGCACGTTCGCCAATCCCGGGGCGGGCCCGGGGGAACGGGGCAGCTTCCGGCGACGGGGCCGTCCGGGCCTTCGAGCCGGACTTCGACCTCGGCGCCGTCCGCGCTCCAGGCGCGCACTTCGATGAAGGTGACGCCGGCCGGCACGGCCGCGTCGTCAAAGCGAAGCCAGCCGCCGTCCGCGACGGCCGCGCTGTCGCCGCCTTCCCGGCATTCGTCGAGGGATGCGCCGGCGTAATCGTCGTAGTCGGCCGCGCGCGTCACCCGCCGCAGGTCGCGGGGCGGGACGACCTCGCCGTCCACCGCGAGGACGCCTTCGAGCCGGATGTCGGCCGACGACGCGCCGACCAGGATGCGGCAGACGCCGCGTTCGAGGCACCAGCGGGAGCGCGTCACATCCCAATGGCGCAGTTCGTCCGCGGACAGCTCGAGCTCGACCCGTTTCGATTCCCCCGGCCCGAGGCCGATGCGCGCAAATCCCGCGAGCTGCCGGAGCGGCCGCCGGACGCGCGAGCCCTCCAAGCGGACATAGAGCTGCGGCACTTCCTCGCCGTATCGGTCGGACGCGTTCGTCACCGTGAATGCGACCTTCACGCGTTCGCCCTCCGCGATCCGGTCCGCGCCCACTTCCAAATCGCCGTAGACGAACCGCGAATACGAGAGCCCGTGGCCGAACGGATAGAGCGGCTCGCCGTCGAAGTAGAGGTACGTCCGTTTGCCCCGGATGACGTCGTAATCCATGATATCCGGCAGTTGATCGGCGGACCGGTACCAGGTCATGGCGAGACGTCCCGCGGGATTGTAACGGCCGAACAGCGTGCCGGCGACCGCGCGGCCGATCTCCTGGCCCGCGTGCGCGAGATACAGGATGGCGGGCGCGTCTTCGGCCGTCCGGCCGAGGGCGTACGGATAGCCGGCGACGAGGACGACGGCCGTGTTCGGATTGGCGGCGAGCACTTCGCGGATCAGCCGCTGCTGGGGTTCCGGCAGCGCGATGTCCGGTCGGTCGGCCGTCTCCCGGCCGTTGATCAGCGGATGGTTGCCGACGAAGACGACCGCCGCATCCGCGCACGCCGCGGCCTCGGCCGCCTCGCGCAGGCCGTCCGCCGCCACCTCGACGATGAACCGCTCGCCTTGCGCGTCCGCCCCGTCGTCCCGCACTTCCGCCGCACCCGCGACATTGACGACGTTCGCCGTCTCCGGCGCATCGCCGGCGCCGGCGATCAGCAGGCCGTCCGGTCCGATCCGCACGGGCCGGCCGTTCCAGATCCGGAGCGCCGCAAGGCCGTCCGCCGACCGCTCCATCGCGAACAGTTCCTTCGTGAACCAACCCCAGACCTCGTCCGCCGAGGCGAGCACGCGCCGGTCGTCCGTCGTGACGTACTTGCCGGTGCGCACCGCCTTCAGCGTCACGCTGCCCCAGCCCCAGTCGGTCAGTTCGAACAGCTCCGCCTCTTCCGGACTTCCCGCGTCCGCGGCAAGCGGCGCATCTTCCCCGTCCGCAATCCGCACGTACAGGCCCGTTGCGGCCGACCTGAGCCGCACCCGGGAGGTGCCCCGGACATGGACGATCCGCGATCCGGCGGCCCCGACGGCGTCCGCCTCCGCCGGCCCGTGCGGCTTTGCGCGGCCCGACAGCTCCTCGGCGATGCCGGCGAGCGGCGTGACCGCGTAGGGAAGCGTGCCGCTGTACCAGTCGCGGTACACGACGTCCGCCAGCGGTCCGATCACCGCCATCCGGCGCACCCGCTCCGCGGAGAACGGCAGCAGGCCTTCGTTCTTCAGCAGCACGACGCTCTTCACCGCCGCCTCCAGCGACAGCGCCTCGTATTCCGGGCGCATCATGTGCGACTCGTCGATCGCGGCGTACGGATTCCGCTCGGCCGGATCGAATTCGCCGAGCCGGAAGCGGACGCGGAACGTGTTCGTAAGCGCGGTGTCCAGATCATGCTCCCGGAGCAGCCCTTCGGCCAGCGCGTCGCGGATCGCCTGATGCACGACCTTCGCGTCGTCCGTGATGCTGTCGATGCCGGCGCGGATTGACGCGGCGACCGCCGCCGGCAGCGAGTCCATGTAGCGGTGGTCGCGCACCGTGCCGGTCACGTCGAACGCGTCGCTCACGACGAAGCCGTTCATCCCCCATTCGCGCTTCACGACATCCGTGATCATCGGCAGCAGATTGGCGGGCACGCCGTTCACCGCGTTGTACGCCGTCATCATCGAGAGCGCGCCGCCTTCCCGGAACGCCGTCTCGAACACTTTCAGGTAATATTCCCGCAGGTTGCGCGGATCGATGCTGACCGACCGCTCGGCGCGGCCGGCCTCGTTGTTGTTGGCGAAGAAATGCTTCAGCGTCGCGACGGCCCGGAGATAGAACGGATGGTCGCCCTGGATGCCCCGGATCAGCGCGGAGGCGAGTTTCCCGGCCAGATGCGGGTCTTCGCCGTACGCCTCCTCGGTGCGTCCCCAGCGCGGGTCGCGCTCGAGATCAACCGTCGGGGCCCACAGTGTGAGGCCGTTCACCGCCGGATTGCGGCGATGCCAGACGCGCGCCTCCGTGCCGATGACGGTTCCCACGCGGTGCAGCAGGTCGACGTCCCACGTGCAGGCGAGCCCCTGCGGCTGCGGGAACGTCGTCGATTTTCCCAGCCAGGCGACGCCGTGCGCCGCTTCGGTGCCGTGCTTGTACGGCGCGATGCCGAGCCGGGGCACCCCGTCCTGGTACTGGGCCATCAGTCGGATCTTCTCGTCGGTCGTCAGCCTCGCGATCAGATCGTTCACCCGCGTCTCGAGCGGAAGATCGGGATCGAGGAACGGATACCGGGGTTTGTCGGTCATGATCGTACTCCTTTCGCGTCCGGGCTTCTCCGCCCGTCCTTGTATGCGCTCTCATGCATGATTACATGGCATTGTATCATCCCGCGTCCGCGGGGACTACCTCGACAATCCGCACAAAAATCCCTCCGGAATGCGTCGTCCTCCGCCCGGGTGCCATCCTCCCCTAGTGCAATCTCCTGAACTGTTCCGGCGTCATCCCGACGTGGCGGCGGAACGTGGCGATGAAATGGCTGGCGTCGCGGAAGCCCACGCGCTGCGCGACTTCCCGGACGGACAGCGGGGAAGAGCCGGTCAGCAGCTCCTTCGCCTTGCGCAGCCGGAGCTGGATGAAGTAGGCGTAGGGCGGCTGGCCGAACGCCTCGCGGAACAGCCCGGTCACCCGCCGGCCGGAGAGCCGGAGGACGTCCGCGATCTGCTCCACGCCGACGGTCGGATCGGAGATGCGGCTTTCCATCCATTCCACGGCCTTCCGCAACTTCTCCAGCCGGTCCGGATCGCTTTTTTTTCTCCCGGGCTGATTTGTGGCGTAGCGGGTCAGCGCGAGCAGAAAATGGTACGCGGCCGAAGAGGCCTCGATGCCGAACACGTCGCCGCCCGTCTCCAGCCGTTCCACCATTGCCGTGATCAGGCGGCCGACCTCGGCCTCCGGGGGCCAGCGGCAGAACATCGACCGGTGCACGCCGGCCGCCGCGAGGATGCTCTCCGCCGCGGCGCCGCCGAACGTCAGATACGCCGTCTCCCAGCCGCCCTCGTCCGCCTCGTAGGAATGCTTGACGCCCGGGAAAAGCAGGACGCCGGAGCCGGCCGGTAGCGTCCGGGTCCTGCCTTCCGCCGTGATCCGGCCGCTTCCGGACAACGTCTGCAGCCAGTGGTAATAGGGATAGCCGTCCGGCCGCACGATCCGTTCCTGCTCCGGATTGATCCCGACGCTCTCGACGGCGAGCGGCAGCCGCCGGAGCTGCTCGAACGGCATCACGATCCGCCGGTGCACCTTCATCCCGTTCCGCTCCTTATATTTCCGTTTTTTTATATTCTGCATCCATAATATTATATTTCTTGAGAGCATAACAGCGTTTACAATGATGATAAATCTTATATTTCAACCTCGGGAGGATTCCGCGCGGTGCTGAGCGACAAGCTTCCGAAAATCTGGTATGGCGGCGATTACAATCCGGAGCAGTGGGACGATCCGCGAATCTGGGACGAAGACATCCGCATGTTCAAGCTGGCGGGCATCGATGTGGCGACCCTGAACGTCTTCTCCTGGGCGATGATCCAGCCGGACGAGACGACGTACAACTTCGAGTTCCTCGACGCCACGATCAACCGGCTGTACGAGAACGGCATCCACACGTGCCTTGCGACCTCCACGGGCGCGCACCCCGCCTGGATGGCGAAGAAATATCCGGACATCCTGCGCGTGGATTATCACGGACGCAAGCGGAAATTCGGCGGCCGGCACAACTCGTGCCCGAACAGCCCGACCTACCGCAGGTTCGCGCCGCTTCTCGCGGAGAAGCTGGCCGAGCGGTACCGGGACCATCCGGCGATCGTCGCGTGGCACGTCTCGAACGAGTACGGCGGCTACTGCTACTGCGAGCGGTGCGAGGCGGCGTTCCGCGAATGGCTGAAGAAGCGCTACGGCACCCTCGAGAACCTGAACAAGGCGTGGAACACGCGCTTCTGGGGGCACACGTTCTACGACTGGGACGAGATCGTCGCGCCGAACGAGCTGAGCGAGGAATGGAACGGCAACCGCACGAACTTCCAGGGCATCTCGATCGACTACCGCCGCTTCCAGTCCGACAGTCTGCTTGAATGCTTCAAGCTCGAATATGACGCGATCAAAAAGCACACCCCGCACATCCCCGTCACGACGAACCTGATGGGCACCTATCCGGAACTCGACTACTTCAAATGGGCGAAGCATATGGACGTCGTCTCGTGGGACAACTATCCGGCGATCGACACGCCGGTCAGCTTCACGGCGATGACGCACGATCTGATGCGCGGGCTGAAGAGCGGCCAGCCGTTCATGCTGATGGAGCAGACGCCGAGCCAGCAGAACTGGCAGCCGTACAACTCGCTGAAGCGGCCGGGCGTCATGCGGCTCTGGAGCTGGCAGGCCGTCGCGCGCGGCGCCGACACCGTCATGTTCTTCCAGCTCCGGCGCTCCGTCGGAGCCTGCGAGAAGTTCCACAGCGCCGTCATCGAACACGTCGGCCACGAGCATACGCGCGTGTTCCGCGAGGTGGCGGAGCTCGGCCGGGAACTGAAGATGCTCGGCGACCGCATCCTCGACGCGCGCGTCGAGGCGAAGGTCGCGATTGTGTACGATTGGGAGAACCGGTGGGCGGTGAGCCTCTCGAGCGGGCCGTCGATCGCGCTGGATTATCTGAAGGAAGTGCACAACTATTACGACGCGCTTTACAGGCGGAACATCCAGGTCGACATGATCGGCGTGGACGAGCCCCTCGACCGGTACGACATCGTCATTGCGCCGGTGCTCTACATGGTGAAGACGGGTTACGCGGCGAAGCTCGAGGCGTTCGTCGCGCGCGGCGGCACGTTCGTCACGACGTTCTTCAGCGGCATCGTCGACGAGCGCGACATCGTGCGGACCGGTGGCTATCCGGGAGAACTGCGGCGCCTGCTCGGCATCTGGGCGGAGGAGATCGACGCGCTGCCGCCGGACCGGAAGAACCGGATCGTCATGACGAAGCCTTACGGCGAGCTGGAAGGCGAATACGAATGCAGCCTGCTCTACGACCTGATCCATCCCGAAGGCGCGGAGACGATCGCCGTCTACGGCGACGATTTCTATGCGGGCATGCCGGTCGTGACGGTGAACCGGTTCGGGGCCGGCCGGGCGTGGTACGTCGCGTCGAGTCCGGACGGGGAGTTCCTCGAACGGTTCCTCGGCACCCTGTGCGCGGAGAAGAAAATCCGGCCGCTCGTGAAGGCGGCGCCGGAGGGCGTCGAATGTTCGCGGCGGGTGAAGGACGGCCGCGGCTTCCTGTTCCTGCTGAATCACAATGCGGAAGCAAAGGAAGTCGAGCTGCATGAAGGCCGCTACACGGATCTCCTGACCGGCGAGGCGGCGGAGGGGCGGACGGTCGTGCCCGGCAGGGGCGTACGGCTGCTCGAAGAAGCGTGAGCGCGGCGTCCCGCGCCGGGAAGCGGGAGCGGGATGCATCCGCGCCACGAACGGATGGGGGTGAACGCCCCGTGTTTCAGGCCGCGCTTCAATTCGTGAACAACCTGCGGCTCAGGACGAAGCTTGCGCTGTCGTTCCTCGTCGTCGTGTTCGTCCCGGTGCTGGCGGTCGGATTGCTGCTCGCGGGCCAGCTCCGGAGCATGGCGCTCGACAACGCCGTCGAGCAGACGGTCGCCAACGTGGAGCGCGTCAAGCAGCGCACGATGGAAGTCATCAACGTGGCGAACGACATCGCCTATCGGCTCGCGAACGACGACCGGCTGGAGACGGTCGCGAACCGGAGGTACAACACGACCTGGGAGGTCGTGTCCGCCTACCGGTCCTATCCCGATTTCGGGCAGTACATCAACCTGTACAACGAGATCTCGAACATCCGGTTCTACATGGAAAACCCGACGATGCTGAACAACTGGGAGTTCATGCAGCCGGACGAGACGATCCGCCATTCCTGGTGGTACCGGTGGGCGCTGGACAGCTACAACGGCACCGTGGGCTGGTTCTACCTGGAGGACGAGCGGGACCGCAGGCATTACCTGAGCCTCGTGCGCAGGGTCTATTTTCCGAACGCAAAGACGAGCGGCGTGCTCGTCGTGAACGTCAACATGGACACGCTGGCGACGATCCTCGAACAGGAATCGTTCGAGACGATGATCGTGGACGACAGCGGCACGATCGTCTCGGCGAACCGGCCCGACCGGATCGGCCGGACGCTCGCCGACATCGAGTTCGCGCCGGAGCTCGCGGAAGCCCGGCAGGGCATGTTCGAGCAGGAGATGGGCGGCGAGGCGTACCGCATCCTGATCGAGCCGCTGGCGCCGAACGCGAGCGTCAGCGGCCTCCGGATCATCACGATCTTCGCGGTCGACGAGATCACGGCCGACGTCGACCGCATCCAGCTCACGGCGCTCGTCGTGATCATCGCCGCGCTCGCGCTCGGCATCATGCTGACCTACGCCTTCTCCGGCATGCTGACCCGGCGCATGAGCCGGCTCAGCAAGCACATCACGAAGGTGGCGACGGGGAACCTCACGACCGTCATGGAGATCGACGGCCAGGACGAGATCGGGCAGCTCGCCCGCCAGTTCAATTCGATGGTCGCGAGCATCCAGGAGCTCGTGCGGGAAGTCGAGGAATCGAACCGGCAGAAACACCGGCTCGAGATGAAGCAGAACGAGATCCGGCTCAAAATGCTGGCCAGCCAGATCAACCCGCACTTCCTGTTCAACGCACTCGAGTCGATCCGGATGAAGGCGCACCTGAAGGGCGAGAAGGAGATCGCCCAGATCGTCCGGCTGCTCGGCAAGCTGATGCGCAGGAGCCTCGAGATCAGCCGGCGGCTCGCGCGGCTTGAGGACGAGATCGACATCGTGCGCTGCTATCTCGACATTCAGCGATTCCGCTACGAGGAGCGGCTGGACTACCGGATCGACGTCGAGCCGGGAACGGAGCACCTCCCCGTGCCGCCGCTCATCATCCAGCCGATCGTCGAGAACGCGGTCATCCACGGCATCGAGGGCAAGGAAGAGGGCGGAACCGTCACCGTCCGCATCGTCCGGGAAGGCGGCGCGGTCCGGGTGGACATCGCCGACGACGGCATCGGCATGGACGAAGAGCGGCTGGCCGCGCTCACCGCGTCGCTCGACGAGCGGGAGGAAGAGGAGCAGCGCCGGATCGGCCTGCGCAACGTCCATCAACGCCTGGTTCTGATGTACGGACCGTCCAGCGGACTGGAAATCGAGAGCAAGACCGGCGCCGGCACGCGCGTCACGTTCCGGCTGCCGGTCGGAGGTGAACGACTGCATGTACAAAGTGCTGGTGGTGGATGACGAGCCGACGATCCGCGAAGGCCTGCGGACGCTGGTCGACTGGGAGTCCTTCGGCTACCGGGTCGTCGACACGGCCGTGAACGGCCGGGACGCGCTGCAGAAATACGAGCTGCACCGCCCCGACCTGATGATCATCGACATCAAGATGCCGGGCATCGACGGCCTGGAGGCGATCGAGCGGCTGCGCACCCGCGACCGGCGGCTTCACATGCTCATCCTGAGCGGCTATGCGGAGTTCGATTACGCGCGCCGGGCGATGAAACACCGGATCGACGGGTACATGCTGAAGCCGGTCGACGAGGACGAACTGATCGATTACCTGAAGCGGCTGAAGAAGACGCTGGACCGGGAGGCCGCGGAGCAGGAGCGCGCCGCCGGCTGGACGGCGGAGACGGTCGTCCGCGCGCTGCTCTCGGGCACGCCTCCGGCCGCGCTGGCCGGTCCGGCCGCCGCCGTCGGACTGGACGCTTCCTCCTGGGAAGCGGTGGTGATCCGGCTCCACGGCAGGGCCGGCGCAGACATCCTGCCCGAAGCGGAACGGCGGTTGGCCGGCCGACTCGCTTCGCCGGAACGGATCTGTTACTCGGCCGAAGGCGAACTCGGCCTGCTCGTCGCGGGCGGCCTTGCGGGTGAAGCGCAGCGGAGCGCGCTGCTCGGGGCGGTCCGGGAAGCGCTGGACGGCCTCGAAACCGGGTTCACCGCCGCTTCCGGCGGCGTCGCGGAGAGCTGGACGGACATTCCGTTGTCCCACGCGCGGGCGGCGGCGACGCTGCGCCGGTCCTTCTTCCTCGAGCCGGGGCGCATCCATCCGCCGGAGGACGGGCCGCGGGATGCGGAATCCGCGCCGGACTCCGAGCCTCCGGACCTCACCGATCTGGCGGACCGGCTCGCGATCGCGATCGACGTCGCGAGCGAAGACTCGATCGGCGAATGGATCGGCGAAGCGGGCGCGCGCCTGCTCGCTTCGGACGCCGGCGAGGAGGCGGTCAAGGCGGCCTGCGCCCGGCTCGTCTCCTCCGTCGCCGCCCGCCTCGAGGCGCAGCGGCCCGGTTCGGCGGACGGCCTGCTCCGGTCAGGCCTCGCCGAACTGTACGGAGCGTGCCGCTTCGCGCAGCTCATGGAGGGCATGAAGCGCCTGATGACCGATTTCGCCCGGCAATCGGGGCAGGGCGGGCCCGCCACGCAGGTGAAGAAGATGATCGACATCATCCAACGCCACTACGACCGGAACCTGAAGCTCGAGACGATCGCCGGGATGCTGGGCTACAGCAGCGCCTACCTCGGCAAGGTGTTCAAGCAGGCGACGGGCGAGAACTTCAACACCTACCTCGACAAGGTGCGGATCGAAGAGGCGAAGAAGCTGCTGGCGCAGGGCTTGAAGGTGTACGAGGTGGCGGAGCGGGTCGGCTACGCGAACGTCGATTATTTTCACGGGAAATTCCGCAAATACGTCGGGATGTCACCCGCCGCCTACCGGAAACGGGCGGGGGGAAGCTGACGGGGAACAGGCTGCCGCTGGCGCCGCAGGGCGCCGGGGCAGCCTGTCGGATTTTGAAGGGATTTTCGCTCCGATCTGTCGGGTATTGCGGTGTAAGCGATTCCGATAGAATGGGGGTGTCAAGACGGGAGGGGTCGCATGGAAGCGGCAACATGGACGGTCAAGAAAAACATGACGCGGAAGGAGCGGGCCGTGCGGTTCTTCCGCAACGCGGTCCGGAACCGGTGGCTGTACGCGATGTCGCTGCCGTTCGTCGCGTGGGTGTTCGTTTTCCACTACCTGCCCCTCTGGGGGTGGACGATGGCGTTCCAGCGCTACCGACCCGGCCGGCCGTTCTTCGAGCAGGAGTGGGTCGGACTCGAGCATTTCCGGGCGCTGTTCCAGGATGAGCTGTTCTACCAGGTGCTGCGCAACACGCTCGCGATGAGCGTGATGGGGCTCGTGGCGGGCTTCGTCGTGCCGATCTTCTTCGCGCTCATGCTGAACGAGATCCGCCTGATGTTCTACAAGCGCTTCGTGCAGACGGTGTCCTATCTGCCGCACTTCGTCTCGTGGGTCGTCGTCGCCGGCATCGTCACGAAGATGCTGTCGACGGACGGCGGCCCGGTGAACGAGCTGCTCGTCGGGCTCGGCATCCTCGACGAACCGTACCCGTTCATGGCGAAGGGCAAGCTGTTCTGGATCATCGTCACGCTCGCCGACGTCTGGAAGGAGACCGGCTGGAACGCGATCATCTATCTCGCGGCGATCTCGGGGATCGGCCCCGAGCTCTACGAGGCGTCGCGGGTCGACGGCGCGAACCGCATCCAGCAGATGTGGCACATCACGCTGCCGGGCATCCGGACGACGATCATCGTCCTGCTCATCATGTCGATCGGCCACCTGATCAGCATCGGGTTCGAGAAGCAGTTCCTGCTCGGCAACAACCTCGTGCGCGAATATTCGCAGGTGCTCGATCTGTACGCGCTGAACTACGGCCTCGGCATGGGACGGTTCTCGTTCGGGACGGCGATCAACATTTTCAACTCGGTCGTCAGCGTCATCCTGCTGTTCACGGCGAACGGCATATTCAAGCGCGTGACCAGGGAAAGCATCATGTAGGGAGGAGCGCGCATGGGAAACAGGCTTCTCGGGTCATCGACCGTCTCCGACCGGCTGTTCGACGCGTTCGTGTACGCCTACGCGGCGTTCGTCCTGGTCATCACGCTGTATCCGTTCCTGCATGTCGCGGCCATCTCGCTCAACGATTCGATCGATACCGTGCGGGGCGGCATCACGATCTATCCGCGGAAATTCACGCTGAAGAACTATGAAATGATCTTTTCCTATCAGCATCTGGGGACGGGCTTCCGCAATTCGGCGCTCCGCACGCTGATCGGCACGGTGCTCGGCGTCATCAGCTCGTCGATGCTCGCCTACACGCTGAGCCGGAAGGACTTCCAGGGACGGCGGTTCGTCTCCGTCTTCCTAGCCCTGACGATGTACGTCTCGGGCGGCCTCATCCCGTTCTTCCTGCTGATCCGCGAACTGCATCTGATCAACACGTTCGCCGTCTACATCCTGCCGGGCATCGTGAGCGCCTTCAACGTGTTCGTCGTCCGCTCGTTCATCGACGGACTGCCCTACGCGCTGCAGGAATCGGCGAAAATCGACGGCGCGAACGATTTCACGATCTACTGGCGCATCATCCTGCCGCTCACGAAGCCGGCGCTCGCGACGATCGCGCTGTTCGTCGCGGTGGGGCACTGGAACTCGTGGTTCGATACGTACCTGTTCAACTCGCAGGCGGAGCATCTCACGACGCTGCAGTACGAGCTCATGAAGGTGCTGCAGAGCACGCAGTCGAACGTCGATTACCGGGCGCGGAACATGAACGAGGTGATGGCGCACATTTCGCCGGAATCGGTCAAAATGGCGATCACGATGGTCGTCACGCTGCCGATCCTGTTCGTCTATCCTTTCCTGCAGCGGTATTTCGTGAAGGGCATGACGCTCGGCGCGGTCAAGAGCTGACCGCCCCGGCGTTCAGGCAAAAGGTATGGTTTGCGTTAACTCCTTGAATTCGGTATTGGCGGGCCTGGCCCGATCACCAATACACCACCTTGCAAATCGATAACGGGAGGGGTAACTGTCAGCATGAACCGCAAGCGAAAATGGCTGGTCCTGCTGCTCGCCGTCGTCATGCTGGCCGGGCTGATCGCGGGCTGCGGCGGCAAGAAGAACGACGGGGGCGGCAACTCCGGCGGCACATCATCCGCGAACGGCGGCGGAAGCGGTTCCACGAACGCCGGAAGCTCCGGAGACGGGGATTCCGGGCCGATCACCTTCACGTTCTACGGCGCGGACCCGAATCCGAACTGGCAGAACATGCAGGACCCCGTCGGCCGGGCGATCACGGCGGCGACGGGCGTGATCCTCGACGCGGAATTCGAGGTCGGCGACCCGGCGCAGAAGATCGCGCTGATTGCGGCATCCGGCGAGTATCCGCACCTGATCAGCCCGAAGGGGGATCTCGGCAAGCTGGTCGAAGCCGGCGCCATGCTGGATCTCACGGATCTGATCGAGCAGCACGCGCCGAACATCAAGAAGCTGTTCGGCGACCAGATCAAACGGCTGCGCTACAGCGAAGACGATCCGTCGATCTACGTCATCCCGACGTACGCGGAAGTCGACCAAACGTACTTTGACGCGGGCGGCGGCTTCCAGCTGCAGCACCGGGTCGTGAAGGAGCTCGGATTCCCCCGCATCCGGACGGTGAAGGATTTCGAGAATGCGATCCGGGAGTATCTGAAGCGGCACCCGAAAGACGAGAACGGCAACCCGAACATCGGGCTGACGCTCAACGCGGACGACTGGCGCATGTACATCTCGGTCACGAACCCGGCGTTCTACACGACGGGCGCTCCGGACGACGGGGAATATTACATCGACATCGACACCTATGAAGTCACGTACCATTTCCGCCGTCCGATCGAGAAGGAATACTTCCGCTGGCTGAACCACATGAACGCGGAAGGCCTGTTGGACCCGGAAAGCTTCGTGCAGAAATACGACCAGTACCTCGCGAAGATCGCTTCCGGCCGCGTGCTCGGACTGATCGACCAGCGCTGGGACTTCCAGGAGGGCGAGAACGCGCTCAAGGCGGAAGGCAAGTTCGAATACGGCTACGGCCACTATCCGGTGACGCTGACGGAGGAGTTCAAGGAGACGTCGTTCTGGCCGGTCGGCTTCAGCCCGGGTTGGGGGGTCGGCATCACGGTCGACTGCCCGGATCCGGTGCGCGCGATCAAGTTCCTCGACTTCCTCGCTTCCGAGGAAGGCCAGCTCCTCGACAACTGGGGCATCGAAGGCGAGCACTACTACTATGACGAGAACGGCAAGCGCGTCATTCCGGACGAACTCGTGGAGCGCAGGAAGAACGACCCGTCGGGCTTCCAGCGCGAAACGGGCATCGGCCTGTACCACAACATGGGCGCTCACTACGGCGACGGCGTGCTCGACTCGACGGGCAACTACTACACGACGAACTTCCCGGAGCAGATCGTCGCGACGTATAACGACGTCGAGAAGGAAGTGCTGGCCGCCTACGGCGCGACGACCTGGAAGGACCTGTTCCCGAGCGAGAAGGAATTCCCGGTCAAGCCGTGGGGCGCGGCATGGAACATCCAGGTTCCGGCCGACAGCGAACTGAACGTCCTGCAGGAGCGGATGAAGGAGATTACGTGGCGCCGGATTCCGGAGGCGATCCTGGCTCCGCCGGAAGACTTCGACCGCATCTGGGACGAGTATCAGCAGGAGCTGATCAAGGCCGGCGTCGAGAAGATGGAAGACGAATACGAGAAGCTCGTCCGGGCGCGCATCAAGCTCTGGAACGAGTGATCGGGAAGCGTTCAGACTGTCGACCGTCTCGACCGCGCCCCGTCAAGCATGACGGGGTGCGGTTCATCACCCGCGGGTCGGCAGTCTTTCGTTTTGACGAGACCGGTCTGATTCGGCGGGCCGTTGTTGCGCAGATATGGACACCATTCCGGAGCTTTTTGTTATTTTTAAATATAATGACACCGATGTTCGCATGCGGAAGGAAAGGGATCCATGCGCAAATCGGACTTGCGGTTCAAAGGGTTATGCACGGGTTCGATGTTGTCGTCGCCGCTTTCGACCGGATCAGCGCCGACCGGACGTTCGAAGGCGTGAGGACGCGTCCGGTATCGCCTGTTGCAAGATCGCCCTGGAATCCTTCTGTACGCTGCAACTCAGTCCCGACCGGTCTCCTTCAGCGGTTCCAGCAGGGTGATCCGCCGCTTGCCGGCGTTGAACAGCGCCAGGCGGCGATAGCGTTCGTGCCGGAGTTTGAGCGATTTGTCCGCGATCAGCGCGACGACCGACGCGCCGGGCTGGACCAGGGGAAAGAGGCTGTCCAGCATCCGGGCGGCCGGATCGCCGCCTTCGCTTCGCCACCCGGTCAGGTTGCCGTAAGGAAGATCGGCGATAACGATATGGACGGGAAGATGGGCGCTTGCCCGGAGCGCATCCGGCGCGCCGGCCGTAATGTCCGCCGGGAACACTTCGATCGTCCGAACGGCTCCGCGCGAACGATAATCCTCGAGGATCGCCGCGCTCTCGAGCGCTTCCCGGTGGGACGGCTTGCCGTATCTCGCGTACAGTTCCCGAAGCTGTTCCGTGCGCGCCCGCATGCCCGGTTCGGTCAGCAGCGACAGATTGCGCCGCGCCGCATCCAGCATGACTTCATCGATGTCGGAGGCGATGACGGCGCGGATCCGCCGGCCGTGCAGCAGACCGATCACCGCCAGCAGATATCCGCTGCCGCAGCAGGGATCATAGACCGCATACGGTCCCGGATGCCCGCGCTCTTCCAGCAGGGCGAAGCACCGTTGCGCCATTTCATCCGCGAGCCGGACGGGAAACGGCGCGGCGCCTTTCGCGTTGTACAGCACCCGGCCGCTCGCAAAATGTTCACGGGATTCATCCGAGGCATAACGATATTCCAAATCCGCATCACCTGTACCGATGGTCATAAGGGCATCATACCACACCCGAATCCATGGAAAAAGCTGCGGCACCGGAAGTTCCGGACCCGGCCGGGAGCGCCGCAAAACGTCAGAGCTGTCGATAACACGTTCGTGGAGACGGCGATCGGAGTATTCCGGGAGACGATCGATTCGTTCGAGCGGGCCGGCTCGCGAACCGTTCGTCTCGACCGCGGCGCATATCCCGGCAAGCGGCCCGCAGCCTTCCGGCCGGTTCATCGGATCAACCTAACGTTATCCTAACAAAACCCTGCGCACGTCTGGTTGTTGCGAGCGTTATTGTTATTGTTGTATGATAGATTTGAAGCGCTTAACAAAGCATCATGATTTGTTGGCATTTTAAGGTTGACCCGATGACGGCACTGCAGAATGGAGGCTTCGCGGTGTTGAAATCCTTCCGCATCACCCGCAAACTGGCTGCGCCCGTGCTCTTGGCGCTGGCGGCGGTGCTGGCGGCCGCCCTGATCTGGCCATTCTCCCGCCAGGACCAAACCGGCTCTGACAAGACCGACCCCTCCGACGACGGGCAGTCCAACGCGCTGGAAGAAGGCGGGGTGCCGGTCGTCAATTTGGTCGATCCCGACGCTTCTTCCAAGACGCGCTCGCTCTTCCGCTACCTGATGGATTCGCGGGGCAAGCGCATCCTGTTCGGACACCAGCATGACACGACCGTGTATATCGCGCTGACCGGAGGTCCGATCCAGTCCGACGTTTACAATGCGACGGGCGATTTCCCCGCGATCTTCGGCTGGGATACGCTGAGCATCGAAGGCAAGGAGAAGCCCGGCATTCACGGCGACATCGAAGCGAGCCGCGACCGGCTGATCGAGAAGATGAAGGAAGCGCACTCGCTCGGCGGCATCATCACGCTGAGCACGCATTTTCCGAACTTCGTCACCGGCGGCAGCTTCTATGACACCTCCGTCGGCGCGGTCGAGCACATCCTGCCCGGCGGCGCCAAGAACGCCGATTACAACGAAATGCTCGACCATATCGCCTACGTCGCGAACAACCTCAAGGATGACGACGGCGAGCTGATCCCGATCCTGTTCCGGCCGTTCCACGAGCAGAACGGGAACTGGTTCTGGTGGGGCGCCCCGTATACGAAGACGAGCGACTACATCGCGCTGTACCGGTATACGGTGGAATATTTGCGAGATCGGAAAGGCGTCCGCAATTTCCTGTACGTATACTCGCCGAACGGGCCGTTCTCCGGCAGCGAGAACGCCTATCTTGAGACCTACCCGGGCGACGAGTACGTCGACGTCCTCGGAATGGACCAATATGACAACCAGGATTTCCCCGGCCGGCGGAACTTCCTGCACAACTTGACGAAGGATCTTGCGATGATCAACCGGCTCGCGGACAAGAAAGGCAAGATCGCGGCGTTGTCCGAATTCGGCTACAGCCCGAAGGGGATGAAGATCGAGGGCAACGGCGACCTGCAGTGGTTCACGAAGGTGCTGAACGCGATCCAATCCGATCCCGACGCGCGCCGGACCGCCTACATGCTGACGTGGGCGAATTTCTCGACGAACGGCAACCTGTTCGTTCCCTACAAAAACGCGCCGCTGCTCGGTGATCACGAGCTGCTGCCCGACTTTATTGCCTTCTACGAGGATGAATACACGGCGTTCGCGGGCGACCTGTCCGGCGTCTACGACCGGCGGGCGGAGACCGCCGCGAAGGAGCCGTTCCTGCATATCGCGGCGCCGACGGCCGGGTCCGAAGTGGTCGGCGAGGCCGTAATCCGGGCGCGCCTGCTCCACGCCGGAAAGGCGGACGTGACGTTCACCGCCGAAGGCTCGCCTGAACCTGTGCCCATGACGCTTGATACCGGTACCGGCTATTACTGGGCCGTGTGGAGGCCGGAACCGTCGCTCGCCGGGGGCAAGGCCGTCATCGCGGTGAAGGCCGTCCTCGAAGACGGCGCGACGCTGGAGGATGCGGTCGAGATCAGGGTCGGTTCGGGCGAACCGCCGGCCTCGGTGCTGCTGTACGATTTCGAGACGTCGGACGACGGCTGGACGATCAACAACGACAGCGGCGGCATCTGGAACACCGCGAAGGCGGCGGGGCCGGAATTGTCAACCGAAGCGGCGTCAAGCGGAAAACGATCGCTGAAGGCCGACTTCGAGCTCGGCGGCGGCAGCTTCGAGCTGACGCGGGTCGGCGACGCCGATTTGAGCGGCGCATTGGCGCTTCAAGCGAAGGCGCTTGTCCGTCCGGGCGAAGGCGCCGGCCCCGGAAGCGGCGTGCGCGTCAAGCTGTACGTCAAGACGGGCGAGAATTGGGCGTGGACCGATTCGGGCGAGAATCTGCTGACCGGCGGCGGTTTCGAGACGATCCGTTTCGATTTGACGAAGGTCGCCAATCTGGAGGAAGTCCGGGCGATCGGCCTGCAGATTCTGACGGATCCCGATTCGAGGGGCACGGCTTCGATCTGGCTGGATGAAGTGACGCTGTACCGGCCGGCGTCTCCGCAGCCGGAAGCCTGAAGGCGCGGCCCATGGCCATCAACGCCGGCATGGAGCATTCGGGCATGCCGGCGGGAACGAGAGGGGATGATGGACATGTCCAGACCGAAGCCGGTACTGGCCGGCTGGCTGCTGGTCTATGTGGAATACACGATTCTGGTGTTCGCAATGCGGGGATTGTCGCTCTGGTTCGTCCTGACCGGCGATATCGGCATCATGGCGAGGGGCGGCGATTTCCGCTTTCATTTTTGGACGTCCGTGCTGCTGGAACTGATGGCCGCGGCCGTGCTGATCCTCTTCTGGAGACGCGCTCGCGTCGCGCCATGGGCCGCCGTGATCCGGGAGGCGGCGGTTCCGGCCGTCAACGCGGCGCAGATGCTGTTGTTCGGTCCGGAAAGCGTCTTTTGGGAGATCGCCCTGGCGGAGACGGCTGCCGCCATCGGCTGGATCGCGTACCTTCTCCGTTCGCGTCGCGCGCGCGAATACTTCGTGTCCACCCCGTGATCCCCGCCGTGCGCGCCCGCCTGGTCAACGCATGAAAGCAACATGCGCTCCGGTCTCCGGCTGCAGCGGGCAAATCGACCACGGTCCCGCGGAGGTCCGCTTGCCTTTCGATGAAACGGATCGACCCCCTAGAGAGTTCTTTCTGCAAATATAAAATATACAACATGAACATGTCTGGCGGTGTCCCGCATGAGCCCGATGCCGCGGAATCGGCCGCCGGGGCCGCCCTCCGTGCCGCCGCCGGGGACGAGGGGCCGGGGTTTTGGAAGCGCGGCAACGGGGACGGGCCGGATGGGACGACAACGGAACCGGATCGGGCCGGTCCATCTGCCGGGTGCCCGCGCCATCGTGCCAAACGGACGGCTTCTGTGCTATAATGCGGTAGACTGAGAGACTCAAGGGGGAACCGCATTTGCGCATCGGAGCGATCGAAGCCGGCGGCACGAAGTTTGTATGCGGCGTCGGCGATGAACACGGCAACATTCTCGACCGCATCTCGTTCCCGACGGGACAGCCCGAACCGACGCTGGAACGGGTCATCGCGTATTTCCGGGACAAGGAAGTCGAGGCGATCGGCATCGGTTCGTTCGGTCCGATCGACATCGATCCGGACAGCCCGACCTACGGCCATGTGACGACGACGCCGAAGCCCGGCTGGTCGGGATTCGATTTCCTCGGCACGATGAAGCGGGCGTTCGACGTGCCGTTCGGCTGGGACACCGACGTGAACGCCGCGGCGTACGGCGAAGCGATGTGGGGAGCGGCGAAGGGCCTCGACAGCTGCGTCTATTACACGTTCGGCACGGGCGTCGGCGTCGGCATCTTCGCGGAGGGCCGGCTCGTGCACGGCCTGGTGCACCCGGAAGGCGGCCACGTCCTGATCCGCCGCCATCCCGACGATTCCTTCCCCGGATCCTGCCCGTATCACGGCGACTGTCTGGAAGGAATGGCCTCCGGCCCGGCGATCGAGCGGCGCTGGGGCGTGAAGGGCAGCGAACTTGCGCCGGACCATCCGGCGTGGCCGATCGAGGCGTACTACATCGGACAGGCCCTCGCGTCGACCATCGTGCTGCTCTCGCCGAAGAAGGTGATCCTCGGCGGCGGCGTCATGCACCAGCGGCAGCTCTTCCCCATGATCCGGGAAGAAGTGAAGCGGAATCTGAACGGGTATGTGGCGCACGACGCGATTCTGAAACATCTCGACGACTACATCGTACCCCCGGGCCTCGGCGACAACGCCGGCCTGTGCGGGGCGCTCGCCCTGGGTCTCGCGGCGCTGCGGGGCCGGTCCTGATGCGGTGAACGGCTGCCTTCCCGCCCGCGGGCGGGAGGGCTTGTTTTGCTGATGGAGGTTTTGCGGCAATGACGATCCTGCAGCACGTCTCATGGCTTCTGATCGCATGCAACCTCCTGTTCGCGGCGGCGATCGTCTTCCTGGAACGGCGCGACGCGGCGGCGACCTGGGCCTGGATTCTCGTGCTCATTTTTCTGCCCGGCCTCGGCTTCATCCTGTACCTCGTGTTCGGGCAGAACCTGCGCCGCCGCCGGTTCCTCCGGATCCGCGCCGCCAACCGGGACCGGATCGGGAATATCGTGAGCCGCCAGCGTGAGGTCTTTGCGCAGCACCGGATCGCATTCAACGATCCGCGGATGGAGCCGCACCGCGACTTCATCTACATGAATCTGTCGAGCGCGCACGCGATCTACACGCAGGACAACGAAGTCGACATCTTCAGCGACGGCGAGGCGAAATTCGAGCGGCTGCTGGCCGACATCGATGCCGCGCGGGATCATATTCACCTGATGTACTACATCGTCCGCGACGACGGGCTGGGCCGGCTGCTCCTGGACCGGCTGGCCGGGAAGGCGAAGTCCGGCGTCGAAGTCCGCTTTCTCGCCGATCACGTCGGTTCGCACCGGCTGTCGCGCCGGTTCTTCCAGCCGCTGATCGAGGCGGGCGGACAGGCGGCCTTCTTTTTCCCGATCCGGTTCGGCCAGCTCACGCCGCGGATCAACTATCGCAATCACCGCAAGCTGGCGATCATCGACGGCCGGATCGGCTACATCGGCGGGTTCAACATCGGCGACGAGTACCGCGGCCGCGATCCGAGGATGGGCTTCTGGCGCGACACGCACCTCAGGGTGCGGGGATCGGCCGTGCGGCAGATGCAGGCGCGCTTTCTGTATGACTGGAATCTGGCCGTGCCCGACAAGCCGTTCCTTCCGGACGAGCGGTATTTTCCCGATGAGCCCGGCCCCGGTCGCGTCGGCATGCAGATCGTCGCGAGCGGTCCCGACCAGGATCTGGAACAGATCAAGCACGGCTTCATCAAAATGATCCACGATGCCGAGTCGTTCATCTACATCCAGACGCCGTATTTCGTGCCGGACGAGAGTTTCCTGACCGCGCTCCGGATCGCGTCGCTGTCCGGCGTTGACGTCCGGCTCATGATTCCGGAACGTCCCGACCACCGGATCGTCCATTACGCGACGTTCGCCCATCTGGACGAGATGCTGAAGGCGGGCGTGAAGGTGTATCTGTACCGGAAGGGCTTCCTGCATGCGAAAATGATCGTCGCCGACGGCAAAATCGCGACCGTCGGCACCGCCAACATCGACAACCGCAGCTTCCGGCTCAACTTCGAGGTGAACGCGTTCCTGTTCGATTCGGAGGTCGCGGGCCGGCTTGCGGCGCTGTTCGAGGACGATCTCGCGGATTGCGTCGAGCTGACGCCGGACCTGTACCATAACCGGCCGCTGGTCCACAAGGCGCGCGAATCGGTGGCGAGGCTGCTGTCCCCGATCATGTGACCGGCTGGCGAGGAGGTGGACGAGGGAAGGCATGGAACGGAGAAAACCGGCCGTCTTGAGACGGGCGGCCCGTTACGCGCGGGTCCGTACGGCACGGGCGTTCCGCCGCGACACGCGCATCTGGCGGGCGGCGAGCATCGGCATCACCGTCGTCTGGACGGCGCTCGCCGCGGTAAGCGTCCTCGGCATCCCGACCGGGATGGGCTACGGCTTCGATGCGGCGCTGCTCATCCCGGCCGCCCTTGTCGGCCTCGGGGCGGGCGGAACGGCGCTTGCCTATCTGTTCTCGTTGCTCGGGCTCCCGATTCCGCGGCTGTTCGCCGGAATGTACGTGACCTCGACGGTCGGGATCGCATGCGTGCTGCGGGATGCGGCGATGGGCTGGGCCGGGCCCGTCGTCGCCGCGATCGTCACGGGCATCGGCGCCGCAGCGGGCGGGCTCGTCCGGGCGTTGGCCGGACTCAGGCGGAAGCCGGTCCGGACGTTGCTGGTTCTTGCGGCCGCGGCGGCCGCCGCGATGCTGTTTGCGGCGGGCACGCCGCTCGCGCAGGATGAGGCTGCCGCGGTGCTCACGGCGGACGACCGGGTCTTCGACGCGGAGGAAGCCGCCGAAGGCGCCGATCCGGGCGCGCTTTCGGCCGGGCCGGGTCCGTACGGGTACGCGTACTTTACCTATGGCAGCGGGACGGACCGGCACCGCGCCGAATTCGGGGCGGAAGCGGACGTGATCACCCGGCCGGCCGACGCGACGTCGATCCATCCGAAATGGTCGCCGATCCGCACCCGGTTCTGGGGGTTCGGCACGAACCGGCTTCCGCTGAACGGCCGGGTGTGGATGCCGGAGGGGGACGGGCCTTTTCCGCTCGTGCTGATCGTGCACGGCAACCATCTCATGGAGGATTTCTCGG
>Ga0207871_100296_pt1 | contig 22795 bp, 19 predicted proteins | sample Passage260A_FD_187371 | JGI IMG/M metagenome (GOLD analysis project Ga0207871, IMG submission 187371) | Cellulose adapted compost microbial communities from Newby Island Compost Facility, Milpitas, CA, USA - Passage2 60A (SPAdes) (version 2) ...
CAGCGCATCGGTCGGGCGGCTGAAGCGGCCGCCCCAGAGCTTCCCTGCCGCGCCACCGGGCTGCGACTCGGTCACCGAAACCCTCCCCACCTCGCGCCGGCCGCGAGCCGGCCGGTCGTCACGCTCAGGAACTCGCCTCGATCGCGGGCTCGGCCGACACCGGGATCCGCTCCGGCTCCAGCACCTGCCCCGTCTCATCGACCGGGACCACGCCGGGGACGAATACCTCGTCGGCGGAGATCGTCCCTTCGGCCAGGAGCACCCGCTTGAGCGACACGATCGCCGCGACGATCATGCCGTCGTCCGGCTCGCGGGTCGTCAGCCGCTGCAACGCCATACTCGGGGCGACCAGCAGCCGAACGAGCCGGTTGTCCATATGGTTCGCCGTCCATTTGATGAACTCATACGCGAGTGCGGCGATAAACGGCACCAGCGCAATGCGGGACACGATGCGCCAGAACATCGGCGGCCGCCCCAGCAGCGCGAACACCAGCACCGACAGCAGCACCACGATCAGCAGGAACCCGGTGCCGCAGCGCGGGTGACTGATGCTGTGCCGCCGCACGTGCTCGACGTCCAGGGGATCACCCGCCTCGTAGGCGTTGATGGCCTTGTGTTCGGCGCCGTGGAAGCCGAAGACCCGGCGGATGTCCTTGAGCTGGCCGATGAACAGCATGTAGCCGATCAGCAGGCCCAGTCGGATCAGACCCTCGATCAGGTTGCTGAGGACGCTACTGCTAATGTAGCGGTCGACGAACCCGACGACCGCCAGGGGCGCCACGAAGAACAGTCCGATGGAGAAGAGGAGCGAGACGGCCACCGTGCCCCAGAGGGCGGCCCCGGTCAGCGTTCCGGCGTCGTCCCGTTCCTGCTCCGCCAGCTTCCCCTCGGTCAGGCCGACGTTCGCGGAGAAGACGAGGGCGCGCATACCCAGAACCATCGTGTCCCAGAGCATGAACACGCCGCGGATAAGCGGGAGCGGGCGAACTCGTTGTGCCCAACTACTTCCGGACAGCGGCTCGTGGTAGACGGCGATCTCGCCACTGGGGGCCTGAACGGCAATCGCCATGTCGCGGCGGCCTCGCATCATCACGCCTTCCATGACCGCCTGACCGCCGTAGGATGTTCGATCCGACATGGCTGTTCCTCATCAATTCCGCGTGCGCACGGGCCGGCATGCCGGGTGATTGTACCAGAGGGAGCGGGGTCGCACGGTGCCGAGGGTCAGCGGTCGAGGCGCTCGGTGGCACGCGCCGCCCGGCGCCGCGCTCGTCGGTGCCCGCGCCCGTACAACATGTCGTTCAGCCGGTCCACGAGAGGCACCTCTTCATCGACAACCTGGAGCGAGCTCATGAGGGCAAAGCCGGTGATGCGGATGGTGGGCGCGTCGGGGGCCGGGTCGACATTCGCTCGGTCCTCCTTGACGCTGCTCAGGACCGTCGCCGCCTCCAGCACGACCGGTACGTCTTCCGGCACGTAGATCTTCACATCCGCCATGATCGCATTGACCTGGAGCACCAGCTCGCTGCCGACGATCTCGGCGTCGAGCAAATCGACCTTACAGTCGGCCATAACGGCGAGCACGTCCACCTGTCCCTCGGCGCGCCAGTGTCCAGCCTGCTTGGTTTCCCCGAGGACTGCCTGGATCCGCCTGGTGGCAGGCAGCCGCGTCGCCGGTAGGGCGCTCCGGCCGAGGTCACGGGTAACGGCCGCAAGTTCTCCCCGGGTTTGGGCGGTGAGCGCCGCCTCGGTCCGCTCAAGGAGTTCTTCGGTTGTCAGGCGCCCGTCGACCGTCGCCTGGCGAAGGAGGATGAGGGCACGCTCCCGTTCCGCATCGCTGACACGTGCGTCGTCCATGAGCCGCTCCCTTGGGCGAGTCTGCCCTCTCCGGGGCAGCGAACATGATATTCGGCTGCACCGGAGTATACCCCGCCTCGCGGGCACCCGCGTGAGATCGCCGGCGCCACGCTTGCCCACCCCGAAGCGCAATGCTATCCTGGCCCCGCGCCGACGAGGATAACCGATGCCCGGCGCGGGGTGACATGGAGGATGGGGATGCGAACGGAGCCATTGATCTTCGAATTGAGCAAGTCGGGCCGGCAGGGCGTATCGATGCCGCCCCTGGACGTGCCGGAGGCTGAGCTTCCCACCGATCTGTGCCGCGAGAGCCTGCCTCTGCCGGAGGTGAGCGAGATCGACGTGATCCGGCACTACACGCGTCTCTCGCAGTTCAACCACGCCGTCGACACCGGCTTCTACCCCCTCGGCTCCTGCACGATGAAGTACAACCCCAAGATCAATGAGCTGGCCGCACGGCTGCCGGGGTTTGCCCAGATCCACCCGCTCCAGGACGAGGAGACCGTGCAGGGCGCGCTCGAATTGATGTACGAGCTGCAGACCTACCTGGCCGAGATCAGCGGGTTTGACGCCGTCACGCTCCAGCCCGCGGCCGGCGCCCACGGCGAGTTGACCGGCATCCTGATCGCTCGCGCGTACTTCGAGAGCATTGGCGACACGGGCCGGACCACCGTCCTCGTCCCCGACTCGGCGCACGGTACCAACCCGGCGACCGCGGCCATGGCCGGCTACAAGGTCGTCACCGTCCCCTCGGATAAGCGCGGCAATGTCGACATCGACAAGCTGCGCGAACTGGTCGGCCCGGACACCGCGGCGCTGATGATCACCAACCCGAACACGCTGGGCCTCTGGGACGAGAACATCGACGAGGCCATCCGCCTGGTCCACGAGGCCGGCGGCCTGGTGTACAACGACGGCGCCAACTTCAACGCCATCCTGGGGATCGCCCGCCCCGGCGACCTCGGCGTGGACATCATGCACTTCAACCTGCACAAGACCTTCTCCACCCCGCACGGTGGAGGCGGCCCCGGCGCCGGCCCGGTCGGTGTCAAGTCGCACCTCATCCCGTTCATGCCGGGTCCGGTGGTCGAGCGGGTCGAGGGCGAAGAGCCGTCCTTCCGTTGGAAGTGGCCGGAGAAGTCGATCGGCAAGATCCACTCCTTCCACGGCAACTTCGGCATGCATGTGCGCGCCTACACCTACATTCGGATGCACGGCGCGGAGGGGCTGCGGCAGATCAGCGAGGACGCCGTGCTCGCCGCCAACTACCTCCAGGCACGGCTCAAGGACCGCTACGAGGTGCCCTACGACCGGCGGTGCATGCACGAGTTCGTTGCCAGCGCCAACCGGCAGAAGAAGAACGGGGTGCGCGCGCTCGACATCGCGAAGCGGCTGCTCGACTTCGGCGTTCACCCGCCGACGGTCTACTTCCCGCTGATCGTCGATGAGGCCCTGATGATCGAGCCGACCGAGACCGAGAGCATCGAGACGCTCGACTACTTCATCGACGTCATGCACCAGATCGCGGACGAGGCCGAGCAGAATCCCGAGTTCGTCCACGCCGCGCCGCACAACACGTTCTTCAAGCGGCTCGACGAGGTGCGCGCCAACCGGCAACTGAACCTGCGCTGGGTGCCGGAGGAGGCAACGCCCGCCGCCGCCGACTAGCCAGGCACGAGAAACGCATCGCACGCAAACGGGAGGGCAAGATGCCCTCCCGTTTCCATTCGTGACGATTACGACCGCTGGCCCATGCGCGCTCGTGCCGCGGCCCTAGCCGGGCCGTTCCTCGACCCACAGTGCGGTCATGGTCCCGCCGACCAGGAGGAGGACCGCGCCACCCACCCCGACGAGCGCGTACCCGCCGATCGGCAGCAGCAGGGCGCCCCCGATGGCGCCGATCACGTACCCCAACTGCACCACCGCCGCGCGGAGCGCCATCAACGTCCCCCGGTGGGTTGGCGACTGCTGAAGACCAAGTGAGCTCGACGTGGCTCCCCGCACCCCCTGGCTCAGCCCAAACGCGGTCAGCAGCACCACCGCCAGCGGCAGGGTCAACGGCCGGCCCAGTGCGACCAGCAGCAAGGTTGCGGATAACACCGCCGCGGCCAGCACGACGACCGGCATCCGGCGCCCCTGGCTGATCCGATGGGCGATCAGGCTCCCACCAACGAAGCCGAGCGCCGTCAGCGACAGCAGCGGGCTGGCCAGCCCCGCGCTCAGGCCGTAGTGCGAGATGTAGAACGCCCCGAGGAACGTGAGCGTGCCCGCCCACCCGGTGTATGCACTCAACTCCGCGATGACCCACAAGACGGCGGAGTGGTCACGGATCAGACTCTTCAGCGATCCCCCCTGTGCTCGCCGCGCTCCCGGCTCGCGCGCCGTCGTCGATCGCGGCGCCGGGAGGCGCAGCGCGAAGGCGAGACCGATGAGGCTGAAGGCCATCGGCACCCCGAGGAAGCTCGCACGCCAGGAGAACGTGTCGGCCAGGAAACCAATCAGCGGCAGGCCCACGACCCACGCCAGCGGCTGGCCGATCGTGACCATACCGATCGCCCATGCCCGCCGTTCCGGCGGGAAGTACTCGCCAACCGCAGCGAAGCCCATCGAGAGGAGGGCGGCGATGCCGAGGCCGCCCGCTGCCTGCACCGCCACCAACACGCCGAACGTGGGAGCCAGCGCGCTCCCCAGTCCGGCTAACCCGACGCCGACCAGGCCACCGATAATCAGCGGGCGGCTGCCGAGCCGCTCAGAAGCGATCCCGACAAACGGTGCGAGGATCGCCGACACCAGCGCCGACGCCGTCCGTAGCTGTGCCGCGGCCGATACCGACACATCGAACGTCTGGGCGATGTCCACAACCAACGGGCTGATGATCACTACGCCCGTCTGGTTGACGATCATCGTGACGATCAGCGCTCGGAGGATCGACCACTCGCTCGCGACCCGGCCGGTCCCCGTCCCCTCACCTGTGTCAACCTTCACCCGCGCACCTCACCCCGTCTCCCCCGGGCAGCGTATCACACCCGACGCCGCCCCCCGGAGGTGGCACGGATCCTGCAATGTGGTGAGCCGTAACGTGATCTGCATGGAGCGTGCGAAAGCGGGAAGCATCAGCGCGCCGAGTTGTCCGCAGACTGCAGGGGAGACGCGTATGGATAAGCAGAAACTGATCGACGGACTGAACAGCGACCTGGCCGGCGAGCTCGCCGCCATCATCCAGTACCTGCACTTCAGCGCCACCGTCACCGGCCTGGATCGGCCGCAGCTCAGCGAGTTCTTCGCCAACGAGATTCCCGACGAGCTCGGGCACGCGACGTTCTTGGCTAACAAGATCGCCTCGCTGGGCGGACAACCGACCACCGAGCCGCGCCCGGTCAAGACCGCCGCGGACAGCCGCCAGATGCTGGAGTTGGTGCTCGAGGCCGAGAAGCAGGCCATTGCCGACTACAACGAGCGGATCAAGCAGGCGGAGGAGTTCGGCGACACCGGCTTGAAGGTGCAGCTTGAGGACCAGGTGGCCGATGAGACCCGGCACAAGGAAGAGGTCGAGAAACTCCTGGCCAAGCACCCGGCCGTCGTCTAGATCCCAACTCAACGATCGCACCGATGCTGCGGGTACGGCAGGCATCGCCGTACCCGCCGTTTCGTGCGTCGCGCTCTCACGCCCGGCCATTACCCGAGATGACCGTACAAACGGCTGAAAAGCTGGTAGTTCATGTAGACCCGCCGCACGTACTCGTACGTCTCCGGATACGGGATCAACTCGACGAAGACGTCGGGATCATCCGCACCGGGGGTGGCGAGCCACTCGTTGACCGGACCATCCCCGGCGTTGTAGGCCGCGAGCGCCGCGAACAGGTGCCCGTCGTAACGCTCCATTCGCTCAGCCAGGTATCGTGCACCGAATTCGAGGTTCACCTCGGGCCGCATGAGATCCCGCGGGTTGAAATCCTGCCATCCCAGCCGGCGCGCGATCTCCTGTCCCGTCTCCGGCATGATCTGCGCGAGGCCGAGCGCTCCCGCCGAGGAACGCGCATGCGGGTTGAACCCACTCTCCTGCCGCACCAGCGCTGCCAGCAGCAACGGGTTTGCGCCTTGCCGCCGCGCAGCCTCGGACAGCAGATCCAGATATGGGATGGGGTAGCTCAGCCGCTCCAGAATCGGAGGCAGGCTCCACTTCTGTTCTTCCTCTGCGTTCACCAGCGGAGCCACCGCTTCCGCCGCCGCTGCCGTCTCCCCGCGCGCCGCCAGCACACCGGCGATCGCGACGAGGCGCTCCGCGTACCCGTCGTGTTCCGCGGCCAGCGCGTTGATCTCCCAGCCAGCCTCGTCGGTCATTCCGGCCTCGAGCAGAATCACGGCGCGCCGCAGCTCGCCCTCCCGTGCCGCCCGCTCAGTGGGTAGGTCCAGGCCCCGCTCCTGGAACCATGGCGCCAACTCGCGCCAGACGGCATCTCCGACGACCGCGTCATCCCGTATCTCGCCCGTGCTCGCGGCGGATTCCGCCCCGAGCAGCTCAGCGGCGCGCAGACCGTAGTAGCCATTCGGGTCCAGCCGCGTCGCTTCTTCCCACGCCGCTCGCGCACCCGCGGCGTCCCCCGCGATCTCCCGAGCTTTCCCCAGCCAGAACTGCACCCGCGCGTCGCCGCCGTCCGCCCAGATCGTCAGCGCCGTCCCGAAATCGCGCTCCAGGTAGCGCATGAAGCCCAGGCGGAACCGCGCCGCTGCGGCTGCCTCGGTGTCCCCGTATTGGGCCAGCACCTCCTCATAGGCCGCCTGCGCCCCGGCATCGTCCCCGGCGCTCTCCAGCCACCTCGCGGCCTGCTCAAGCGCCCGCCCCGCCAGCTCGCGGTCAGGGGTGCCGCGCGCGACTTCGCGGAGATCCTCCACGCCTCCCGGCACGTTGCCCGCGCGGGCACGGCTGAGTCCGCGGTAGTAGCGCGCGTCGTGGTTGGCCGGATCGCTCTGCAGCGCCTCGGTGAACGCGGTGATCGCCTCCTGATCCCGCCGGGCGTGGTAGAGCACCAGCCCGCGCTCCAGCGGATCCACGGCATCCACCGCGTTCTGTGCGATGAGCGCGTCCAGCGCCGCGACTGCTGAGTCGCTGTCCGGTGCCGCGCTGACGGCCGCCGCCAGGTCGCGGATCGCCGCATCCCGTCGGTCGACGTGAAGCTCGAACTGGCCCGCCTGGTACGCCAACTGGGCACGGTAGTGCGGGAGCGTCGCCAGCTCAAGGAGGCGGTGCGTCGTCGACAGATACCCGTCGCCGTCGTCAAGTTCCGACTGAATCTCGCGCAGCGCCTCCAGCACGGCCACCTGGGTCCGCCGGATAGCTGGAAGGTCCGCGGCCTCCACAGCGGCATCCCGTGCTGCACCGAGCTGCCCACTGGCACGGAGCGCTTCGATGCTGCCCAGCGCGGCGTACACCTCGACGCTGGGATCCAGCTCCGCGGCGCGTCGGTAGGCGTCCAGTGCGTTCGCCGTCTGGCCCAGCGCCGCGTGCGCCCGCCCGCGCGACAGATTCACGGCCGCAGCGATGGCCGGTGACCGCTTTCCGTCTCGCACAGCGGCCAGGACATCGAGCGCCTCGCGAGCCTCCCCCATCGCCAGGAGCGACCGGGCCAGCACAAGCCGCGCCGCGGCATCCAGCTCAGGGGACGCGTGCCCCACGAACTGCCGCGCCGACGCGGCCGCGGCCTCGGCGTCCCCTTCGGCCAGCATCCGGCGTGCCGGAGCCAGCTCCGCCGCTCCCGCGCCAAGGCCCCGATCCTGCGCGCCCTCGCGCACAACGGGCGGCGTCTCACCATTCCGTGCAGGCACGCCTGAAATCGCGGCGACCACGACGGCGACGAGCAGGACGCAGACCGAAACCAGTGTGAGCGGGGCTCGGACCATCAACGCTCCGCATTTGCCTAGCCAAATAGCGATCTAGAGGCTAGCAAACCGGCATTGGCGCGGCAACTAGACCATTCGCCGTCGAACGGCCGCGCGTCAGGCGTTGTCCCCGTCTCGCCCCTGCTCGCGGAGGAGCGTCTCGGCGCGCCCCAACGCTTCGGTGAGCGCCTGTTGCTGGAGTGCCAGGGTCAGATCACCGCGCGTGCGCTCGAGGACGCCCCGGACCATGTCGGTCGTGCGTCGCAACCCACCAGTGACCGCATCCGGATAGTCCACCGAGACAAGCAACCCGTAGATCTCGTCCATCACCTGGAGGAGCGCTTCCGCGCGTGAAAGGTCGCCACGACGCATCGCGTCCAGGCAGTAGCGCCGGAACTCCCCTGCCGCTTCCCCCAGACCATTCAGGTAGACCGCATCCTCCACCCCGAGCTGCGCCGGATCGGGGATCGCTCGGCCGCCGATCACCCCTAGCGTGATCCGCGCCTCCGCATATTCCTTGTGCGCGTCCTGCACGTAGCCAGACCAATAGATGCTCGGGTAATCGGCCAGATGGCTCACGAGCGCGTCCTTGAGCTCCTGCGCCTGCCGCAGCAGCTCCTCCGCAACATCAAACTCGTTGCGGTGAACCGCACGCACCGCGTTCGCGCTGAGCCGAATGATCTGGCGGCTCTCCGCCAGCGCCCGCTCGCGGGCGGCGTTGATCCCCTCCAGGCGAACGATCACCGCCTCCCCGATCGACGCGATGCGGTTGATATCTATTTCCACGTTTCGCTATCCCTCCCCTCCAGCCGGCGCACACCGCCTGATCCATGGCCCATCAGCGGGTCAGCCGCGCGATGGTGCGATACAGTTCGCCGAAGCGCTTGAGGTGCTTCTCGATGTCCTGGGGTTTGCCATCCGACATTCCCCCGAGCCGCTCGGCCAGGCGCCAGGCGATGAACATCCGCACCACGTCTGGGTTGTCCGTCTCCGGGAACTCGTCGAACAGATCGGCGAGCAAGTTGGTGTCATCCGCACGCTCGACCTCAGGCTCTGGGTCGACGTCAGCACCGACGCCGGCGATACCACGGCGTACCACCAGCCAGCCGACCGCCGCGAGCACCACTGCGGCCAACACGGGAACAAACCGTCGATCTGGGGTCATGTCGTACCTCCCTGCACCCATCACACGGGTCGAAGCGAGCAGTCGCCTCTCACGACGCTCCACAGCGGGATCGATGCCGCGGACCCGGTGCGCCCGCCTCGCTATGCTATACTTTCCTGAGACATCGCGACAGCACCGCTGTGCGCAGTCTCATGCCCTCGTAGCTCAACGGACAGAGCACTTGGCTTCGGACCAAGGGGTTGGGGGTTCGAATCCCTCCGAGGGTACCGCTTCCACGGAATTCAGCACCCGATGACGACACTACCCCTGATCCGGCAGTGTCGTTCTTCGCTTACCCCGATCTGTTCAATGGAGCAACGTCGCCCGTCCATCCCTACGGGGTTCGCCCGTTCTCGTCTGTGCCTTGTCAATCCTTCGCACCTGTCGCCAAACACGAGTTCCATATCAGGTGGACCAGTGCTATTCTCTTCAATCCGGCGGAGAGGAATAGACACTCTCGATACCCTGGAAAGGCAAACGGGGAATCGAGGGCAATGCGGGAGAGATGGGATGAGCGGGGTCATCTATCTCGTCCAGGACGACCAGCGACTGCTCGAGATGGTGGAAACGCCGTATGCATCGGAGAGCCTTCTCCAGGGCCTCGTGGCCGACTATCCACACTTGCTCGCCGGCGATCAGATCGATGCGAGTGCGCCTCGCCGCTGGCTCCTGGTCTCCCGCGAAGTGGGGCTCGCTGCCGACGAAAACGGAGCGAACCGCTGGGCGGTGGACCACGTTTTTCTGGACCAGGACGGCATCCCGACCATTGTCGAGGTGAAGCGCAGCACCGACTCCCGTATCCGCCGAGAAGTGGTGGGGCAGATGCTGGAGTACGCCGCACACGCTGTGGTGCACTGGTCGGCCGATAGCTTACGGGCCCAGTTCGAGGCCGCCTGCGCTGCGCAGGGGAGCGAGCCAGAGCAGGTGTTGGGAGACTTCCTCGGTCCGGACACCAACGCTGACACGTTCTGGGCCAACGTCAAGACCAACCTGCAGGCCGGTCGGGTGCGCCTCCTCTTCGTGGCTGACAAGATCCCACCGGAGTTGCAGCGCATCGTCGAGTTCTTGAGCGCGCAGATGGATCCGGCCGAGGTGCTGGCCATTGAGATTCAGCAGTTCGTCGGTCAGGGGATTCGAGCCCTGGTACCGCGAGTGGTTGGCCACCGGCCAGGACGGCACTCAACTGGGACCCAGCAGTCGCGACAGTGGGACGCAGCGTCCTTCACGGCCGCCTTAGCCACGTCGCGGGGATCCCAGGAGGTCGTTGTGTTCCGCCGCATCCTCGACTGGGTACGAGAGCGCGGGCTCCACCTTTGGTGGGGTAAGGGGGTCACGCAGGGCAGTTGCTACCCGGTGCTGGACTATCAAGGCGACTCGTACTGGACGTTCGCTGTCTGGACGGGCGGCAGCATAAGCATTCAGTTCGGCATGTTGCAGGCCAAGCCACCGTTCGACGACGAGGCGAAGCGCCGCGAACTCCTCGACCGATTGAACCGGATCCCTGGCGTGAACATCTCCGAGGAGCGCCTGGCAAAGTACCCGAGCTTCCCTCTGAGGGTGCTCACTGACTCCGCTGCCCTCGACCAGTTCCTCGCCGCATTCGACTGGGTTGTTGAGGAGATCCGGCGCACGAGGGAAGTCACGGAAAGCGTGGAAGCGTGACGGCCGCGCTGGGCCACCTCATCACCCAGCCGGCGCCGACGTGCTATCATGCCGCTCGCAAGCTCGGGCGCGTCAGACGCGGAGGGATGCATGCGCGCGGTGGTCATCTCCGTCGGGTCGGAGTTGCTCGACGGCTTTCTCACGGACACCAACGCGACCTTCCTGGCGCAGGAGATGGCTGCGCTGGGCATTGAGCTCGTCGGCGTGAGCCAGGTCGGCGACTCGCTACCGCGTATCCTCACGACCCTGCGCCGAGCCTGGGACGACGCCGACCTGATCGTCACCACCGGCGGCATCGGGCCGACCGAGGACGACCTGACGCGTGAGGGTGTTGCCGCGCTGCTCGACGAGACGGTGGAGGTCGACCCCGACCTACTACGCGGGATCGCCGAATACTTCGCGGCTCGCGGCCTGGTCATGCCCGAGCAAAACGCCAAGCAAGCCTGGCTCATCCCCTCGGCGAAGGCGCTGCCGAACCCGATGGGGACAGCGCCGGGCTGGTTCGTCGAGCGAGACGGCCACGTGATCGTCAGCATGCCCGGCGTGCCGCGGGAGATGATGCGCATGTGGCGGGAACAAGCCGTGCCGCGCCTCCTCCCCCACCTCGGTGACCGGGCAGTGGTGTCACGTACCCTGAAGACCATCGGGATCGGGGAATCCGCCGCCGAGCGCCTGATCGTGGACATCATCCAGCGGGGATATCCGATCATCGCGACCTATGCCAAGAACGACGGCGTCCACGTGCGCATCACCGCCAGCGCGCCCGATCGTGCCCGGGCCGAGGCCGCGGTCCAGGCGACGGAGCGGGAGATCCGTGAGTTGCTGGGCGAGTACATCTATGGGGAGGACGACACCAGTCTCGGCGCCGCCCTCCTGGCACCGCTGGCCGCCAAGGGACACACGCTGGCGATTGCAGAGGATGGGAGCGGCGGCCGGATGACCGGGCTCCTCGCCGAGGAACCGGCGGCCATCGTGGCCTACGACGGTGGGGTCGTCCGCGCCTTCGAACACGCGGCGGCTGAGGCCGGGATCGATGCCAACGCTCCCGGCAGCCCCGCAGCCCTCGCCGATCGCGAAGCGCAACTGATCCGCGAACGTCTACATGCCGACTACGGTCTCGCGATCGCGGTGCGCCTCATCTCCGGCCAAACGCTGGACGACACCCGCGGCGAAATCGCGCTCGCCATCAACGGCCCATTTGGTGCCCATCGGCGCGAGCACCAGGTCAAGGGTATCCCGCGCGAGATCCGCCGCCGTGCCGGCTTGTGGGCCGCCGAGTTCCTGTGGGTGGTACTCCGCTCAGAGCTTGGCGGGGCCGTCTGAGCCCGACACTTCGGGGATGTCCCGCCAGGTGGCGCGCAGGCCGTAGCGGCGCGCCCGCCAGACGAGCCCGACCGGGTAGCCGGCCATCTTCGCCACATCGCCGATGAAGCGCAGCAGCGGCGCCAGGGCCGCCGCGGCCGCCAGATCCCGCGGTTGCAGATCCCGACGCCTCCGCCAAAGGCGCAGCCAGGGCTGGCGCATGTACCACAGCGCCCCAACCGCTGCAGCCTGTGTCACACGCGGCCATCTCCCCGAGACAGCGAGGGGGACCAGGACGCCGTATGTCAGATACCGTGCGGCGTGCCGCCGGGCGAACAGCCCGGCCTTCCCATCGCCGCGCGCATAGCGGAAGTACTGGTGCCAGAAGGCTCGTGCGGAGGGACGCGGCCGGAACCAGACGAACGCTGCTGGCTGGAAGACGAATCGCGCGCCTGCCCGTTTGAGGCGCAGGTCGAAGATCAGATCCTCGCAGTAGTCCAGCCACTCCGGGTAGCGAATCCCGGCCAGGTACCAGGAGCGACGAAACGCGACCGACCGGCTCGACGGCAGGAACCGAGTCCCATCGATCTCTGCTTCGTCGGGCAGCGTGGTCACCCCGAGGGCCAGCTCGAAGAGGGTGCGCGGATCGGCCCGGAAGAAGCCGGAAACCACGTCCGGCTGCTCATCCGCCCGGGTGAAGGGCTCGATCAGCCGCGCCAGCCAGGCCGGGTCGAGCCGCACCCCGGCATCGGTCACCGCCACGACATCCCCGGTCGCCTGCGACAGCGCCAGGTTGCGCCCCTGGGAGATCGTCACCCCGAGTGCTTCGATTACCCGCAGTGGCAATCGACCCTCCCAGGCGCGAAGCCGCGCCACGGTGCCGTCGGTCGACCCGCCGTCCACGACGATGACCTCATCGGGCGGGCGCGTCTGCCCGGCGATCGACGCCATGAGGTCGTCGATGTTGTCCGCCTCGTCCTTGACCGTCAGGATCAGGCTGACCGACAGCGCGTTAGCCCCACTCACCCGGCTGCTCCCGTTCGAACGCGGCGATGAGCTCATCCTGGCGCCGCAGCATCGCATCCCGCTCTTCCGGCGTGAGGTCATCGTACCCCGCAAGGTGCAAGAGGCCGTGGAGCGACAGGTAGGCGATCTCCCGCTGGGCCGAGTGTCCCGCATCGACCGCCTGCTCGGCCGCGGTGTCGAAGGAAACGGCGATATCCCCGAGGTACGGGCCGTCGGTGTCGGTGACGTCGGCAGGAAAGGTCAGGACATCGGTAGGATCGGGGAGATTCATGAATCGCAGGTGCAGGTCCGCGATCTCCTCGTCGGTGCAGAGCCAGACGCCGACGGTCCCGGTAAGCCCCTCGTGGCGGGCGGCGAAAGCCAACAGCGCCCGCAGTCGCTCCTGATTCAGGGAGGGCGCGCCCGGGCTGATGGTGAGCTCGACCGTGAGAGACCCGAGTTCCGGCATGGCCTACGACGGCGCCTCCGTCGCGGCCGCCTCCGGGGCGAGCGGGGCACTGGCGACGCGCTTGAGTTCCGGGTACTCGATGCGTGGGTGGTAGATCCCCTCGAGGATCGAGATGAACGTCTGGCGCACCTGCTCGATCTGTTTCAGGGTCAGGTCGCACTCGTCGAGTTGGCCGTCGTCCAATCGCTCGCGGATCACGCTGTCGACGATCTCAGCGAGCTTCCCGGCTCGCCGCTCCCCGCCGGCGCCGTTCCCCTTGGCGCCCTCTTCAAACAGGCGTCCCGCCTGCGCCGCAGAGCGCACCGCCGCCTCGACGCTGTCGGCCAGCATGATGATCCCGGCCTCCCGCGTCTGCGGCCGCGGCCCTGGGTAGCGGAACTCCGATTCCTCCACATCCTCCCCAGAGTTGAGGGCGCGGTTGTAGAAGTACTTGATCAAGGTCGTGCCGTGGTGCTGCTGGATCACGTCGATGATCGGCTGCGGCAGTCGGGCCTTGCGTGCCAGCCGCACCCCGTCCAGGACGTGCTCCTGAATGATGCGAGCGCTGGTGCGGGGGTCGAGCGCTTCGTGCACATTCGCACGGTTCGCCTGGTTCTCCACGAAGAAGCTGGGGCGCAGCACCTTCCCGACGTCGTGGTAGAGCACGGCCACCCGAGTGAAGAGCGGATCGCCCCCGACGACCTCCACCGCGCTCTCCGCCAGGTTGCTCACCACGATGCTGTGGTGGTATGTCCCGGGGGCTTCACGAGCCAGTCGGTACAGGAGCGGCTGGTTCGGGTGTGCCAGCTCCAGCAACTGGAGATGGGTGGTGATCCCAAACACCCGGCCGAAGAGGCTGAAGGACAGGAATGTCAGGCTCGCCGCGAGCGCGCCGTTCACCGCCCCGTCAACGACCAGGCTTCCGAACCGCATCATGTCAAGGTTGCCGGACACGAGAGCGAAGAGTGTTGCACCCGCGCCGGTCGCCAGCGCCACGGCCCCGCCGGCCCAGAGGAAGGTCATCGTCCGGTCGGCGCGCCAGATCACCGCCGAGCCCGCGACGCTCGCCACGAACGTGATGAAAGCGATCTCGTACGACGTACCCGAGATGATGCCCAGGTAGAGTCCGATGACGCCGCCGATGACTGCCGCGATCTGGAAGTCGATCAGGATCGCCAGCAACATTGCCGCGGCCGCCGCCGGGAACATGTAACGGAGATCCGGGTGGCCCAGCACAAACCGGCCCACAATCACCGGCACCAGGATCACCAACCCGATCAGGATCAGATGCCGCGCCTGCCAATCCGCGGGAGCGATGCGGTGGAGGTAGAGCACCAGCGCAGCGGTCAGCAACAGCAGCAGGCCGACCACACCGAAGAACTGCTCCCACGTCTCGCTGGGCGACAGGAGCTCGAAGTACTCCAGCTTCTCCATCGCTTCGCGGGTCACCGGGTCCCCGTCACGGACGATGACTTCGCCCTCCTGCACCGTGACGTAGACCGGCTCGACCGCCCGCGCGGCCGCCTCCCGCGCCGCCCGCGTCCGCTCCTCGTCCACGTGGACGTTGGCCTGGACGAACGGCCGGCTCAGGGCCGCGGCGAGTTGCCGCTCCGAGTTGGACAGCAAGAGGCTGGCGCGGCTGAGCATCTGTTCCTTGACCTCAGCCACGTCTTCGGCACGGATCTGGTTCATCAGGGTGGTGTCAAGGAGCCGCTCGGCCTCAGCCCGGACCTTAGCCCAGCTCTCATCGGAGAGCGACAGGATCGCCTGAGCCTCCTCGGCGGTCAGCCCCTCCACCGCGCCGCGAATCCGATCCACCGCACGCGTGCGGTCCTGCTCCCGATCGGAGCGCACGGTGTCAATCGCCGTCAGCGCTTGGCGCAGCGCGGCGGTCTGGTTAGGAGCCACCGCGGGGTCGGTGCGCAGGACGATGTTTCGGACATCGTCGTAGGCCTCCTGGCGCTTCGCCTCGGTCCTGGTTTCGCTCACGAAGGTCGCGGTACGGGGCGCCTTCAAGGTACGGTCAGCGATCTGCCCGACCTTGAGCGTCAGCGCGTCGGACTCCCAGGTGGCGTACAGGATCAGCACGAGGACGGCAAGCATCCCCAGCCCGAACGCCACGAGTTGGAGCGACTGCCGTCGCCGCGAGGCATCAGCGCCACCTCGACGTGCTAGCCAGCCGCCGCGCATAAGGCTATTGTCGGTCGGGAGAGATGATGTAGTCATAGTTCCGCCAGGAACGCACTGGGCGTAAACCACCAGGCGCCTCGGCCCAGCGACCGTCGCGCCACTCTCACCCAGCGCTTAGGATGCGGCGGATGAGCCCCCTTCGGCCGCCAGCACCTCTCGGACGGCGGTGGCGATGTCGCGGCCTTCGGCACGGGCGCCCACGCGTTCGCGCACCACGGGCATCACGCGCCCCATGTCCTTCGGGCCGGACGCGCCCAATTCCCCGGCAACCTCCCGCGCCAGGGCCAGTAGCTCCTCCCGCGTGAGGGGCGGCGGGAGGTACTCCTGCAGGATCTCGATTTGCCGCGTCTCCGCCTCGACCAGGTCCGGCCGATTGCCTTTCGCGAATTGCTCGATGGCGTCGCGCCGCTGCTTGATCTGCCGCTGGATGATGCTCACGATCTCCTCGTCGGTCAGCGGCCGACCGCGCTCGATCTCCACGTTGTGCACCTCGGCGCGGAGGTAACGCAACACATCCCGCCGCGTCGTATCGGACGCACGGATGGCCGCCTTGAGATCGTCGAGGAGCCGGGTAGCAAGCTCACTCATCGTCCGTTGACACCACTGCTGATCGCGTAACGGTGCGCGCGGAGTGGTCCACAGCGCGCGGGCGCTCAGGCCGTACCGTCAAGGCCATGCCAAGAACTTCGGTCTGGCCCGCGCGGTTCATGGCATTATAGTCGAGTCGTCAAGTACCCGTCAACGCAACCACGCCGCGTCCGAACGCACCCTCGCTACTCCGCGTTGTCCCCTTCCCCTTCGGCGCGGGCGCCGATCGATCCTTGACGCTCCTGCAAGTGGGGAGTACAATATGGGCGATCCGGCGGCGGGATGACCGCCGCGCAAGCGGAAGTGGCTCAGTTGGTAGAGCATCTCCTTGCCAAGGAGAAGGTCGCGGGTTCGAGTCCCGTCTTCCGCTCCACAGGGTCAGCCGGGCCTCGGGATCGAGGTCCGGTTTCTCGTATTCAGGCGGAAATGGCGGAACGGCAGACGCTGCGGTCTTAAAAACCGCTGGGCTGAGGCCCGTGTGGGTTCGAATCCCACTTTCCGCACCTCTCAGAATTCCCATCATCGCGCCATTCGAGGCCGCCCCTGCGTGGGTCGACCCGAGTCCCTAGTGCCTCAGCCCGGTCGCCAAGTTCGGGCAGCCACGTCTCACCGAGTGAACCGCTCGCATCCGATCCCGTCCCAATCCGCGTCGAGCCGGTGCGGATCGGGCGGCAGCACGAGGAATCGTCGAGCTCGGATATCCTTGCAGTCCAAGTCCGGCGGTGGGGGTGGGATACAGACGGTGGGATAGCTCGGATGGCAGTTGTCCCGCTTCCATGGGACGGTAACGCCACAACCGGCCGTGATGATCACGGCAACCAGCCAGAGGATGAGCCAGCGAGCCGCTCGAACACGCCCCATCGCGATTCTCTCCCCGGGCACCACGCCGCTCGCGACCAACCGCGTTCATTCGGCGGCGGGTACAGCGAGCGCCGCGAAACACCATCCCCGTCTGCCCATGTCGCCGCAGCGCTTCCCAAACCCTGACGCACTCTCCGTCGGCCCCTGAGCCGACGACGTCGCGCCGAACCGCCCACACCCGCGCGCCAAGGACGCAAGCGCCGGTGCGTCGATGAGCCAAGCCAACAGGCCCGCTGGCAGACGTCGTCACCAGGCTGCTTTGCTGCCAGTGTATGTACATGCAACATATCTGGTCAAAGGGAAACAAGTCGCATCCAGGGAGATGAGGTAGAACTCTCCGCTTCGCGGTATACTCGCGTGTGCAGGACCATGACGAAACGTGCCACCGCGCCGACCGCGTCTGTCCGATTCCCTGCGGTCGACGACGTTGAGTCAGAACCATCAGCGTAGGCGGTCCACACGGGATGAGGCGCCACCGTCTAGGACATCTGTGTGCGGTTTTTTGCCGGATCGGCACCATCCATGACGACGGACACTGGTTGATCTGAGTCGCGGAGGGACGGAAACCAATGACAGGCACCCCTCCAGTTCGGGAGATGATTCAATGGGCTATCGACGAGCTCGGCGGTCGGGCGACCAACGCCCAGATCCGCAAGGCCATTCTGGCCCGCTATCCGGAGGTGAACCCGGACACCATCAATACACAGATCAACATCTGCACCGTCAACTCGCCATCCCGCATCCACCTTCCCGAGAATAGCAAGCCTCGCGTCGCCACCGACCCACGCTACGACTTCCTCTTCCGCATCGGGCGCGGGGAGGTGGAACGATACGATCCTGCACGGCATGGCATCTGGGAGATCGTCAAGGACGCGGATGGCCGCCTGCGCGTCGTACTGTCGGGCGACGACGCTGATGACGTACCAGATGTAGAGGCGACCAGCATCGACTCTGACGAGGTAACTGAATCCCCGCCCTCGCTCAGTTTCAGCCTGGAGCAACACCTCCGCGACTTCCTGGCGGCCAACATCGGATCGCTGGATATCCCCGGAAGGCCGCTTAGCCTCCACACCGACGACGCGGGACGGGCTGGGGTCGAGTATCGAACCGAGGTTGGCCCGATCGACATCCTGGCCCTCGACGCGTCCGGCGACTTCGTCGTCTTTGAGTTGAAACTGGGCCTGGGTCCGGACGCGGCCGTCGGCCAACTCGCCCGGTACATGGGCTGGGTAAGGCATGCCCTTGCGGGCGACCGAGCCGTCCGTGGCGTCATCGTCGCCCGGACGGTCGATGAGAAGCTCCGCTACGCGGCGTCCGTCATTCCAAACATCTCGTTGTACGAGTACGCCGTGAGCTTCACCCTTCAACCGGTCGAACGGCTGGATCCAGCGTGGCCCATTCGGACCAGCCCTCGCGGACTGCCCGCGTCCGCTGGGACACCGCGGGGAATAGAAAGGAGCGAGTCCCGTGCAGATCAGCACAATCCTTGACCAGGTAGATCTCGGGAGCATCGCCCTGCCGGAGTTCCAGCGGGGATACGTCTGGAACCGGGATCAGGTGCGCGGTCTGATGGACTCGCTCTACCGGCGGCATCCGGTCGGCAGCCTGCTGGTATGGGTGACCAAGACTGAAAGCGCGGTGGCGCGCGGTGACCAGAACCTTCCGCCCGGCACCGTTCAGCTTCTCCTCGACGGACAGCAGCGCATCACCTCGCTCTACGGCATCATCCGTGGGAAGCCACCGAAGTTCTTCGACGGCAACGCCCAGGCCTTCACCGGGCTGTACTTCAACCTCGAGGACGAGACCTTCGAGTTCTACGCCCCGCTAAAGATGAAGGGCAACCCCCTTTGGATCGACGTTACCGAGCTCATGTTGCGCGGTGTCGGTGACTTCGTCGTGCGGCTGGCTCAAGTGCCGGAGCTACAGCCCGACCTGAACCGCTACATCGCGCGCCTCTCGGCCATCGAGGGAATCAAGAGCATCGACCTGCACATCGAGCAGGTCACCGGCGAAGACAAGACACTCGACATCGTGGTCGAGATCTTCAACAAGGTCAACAGCGGCGGCACCAAGCTCTCGAAGGGCGACCTTGCCCTGGCCAAGATCTGCGCCGAGTGGCCGGAAGCCCGCCAGGAGATGAAGGCACGGCTGGACAAGTGGCACCGCGCCGGTTTCTCCTTCCGACTTGAGTGGCTGTTGCGCTGTATCAACTCGATCGTCACCGGCGAGGCGATGTTCAGCGCCCTGGAGAACGTCCCGCCGAGCCGAGTGATGATGGGGCTGTCCCGCGCCGAGAAGGCAGTCGACGCGCTGCTGAATCTCATCTCGTCGCGGCTCGGTCTCGATCACGACCGGGTACTCGGGAGCCGCTACTCTTTCCCGCTGCTGGCGCGCTACCTCGACCAGCGCGACTTCCAGCTCGCCGACTACCGGGAACGGGACAAGCTGCTCTACTGGTACGTCCACACGTTCCTCTGGGGTCGCTACACCGGCTCGACCGAGACGGCGCTCAACCAGGACCTGGCGCTGATCGAGCAGCCGGAGGGTGCGCTGGACCGGCTGATCGACCAACTGCGTCAGAGCCGTGGCGACCTGCGCATCCGCCCGAATGATTTCCGCGGGTGGAGCATGGGCGCCCGCTTCTATCCGCTGCTCTATATGATGACGCGCGTCCACCACGCCTTGGACTGGTGCTCCGGCATCGAGCTGTCGAACCTGCTGCTGGGCAGGCTCAACAGCCTCCAGGTCCATCACATCTTTCCGAAGGCGCTTCTGTACCGGGCCGGCTACACCAGGGCCGACGTCAATGCCATCGCCAACTACACCTTCCTCACGCAGGACTGCAACCTCCAGATCTCGGACCGCCCTCCCCACGAGTATCTTGAGGAGATCGCTGCCCGGCACCCGGGCGCGCTCGAGTCCCACTGGATCCCGATGGACCCGGCGCTGTGGCGGGTTGAGCGCTACCACGACTTCCTCACTGCCCGCCGCGAATTGTTGGCGCGTGCGGCGAACGAGTTCCTCGATGGTCTGCTGAACGGCTCCGCAGTGCAGCGGACCGTGACGACGCCAGTGCTCGAGCGCGAACCGATCGTTGTCCCGGGGAGCGTGGCGACCGAGGAGGAGGAGCGGCTCCTCCTGGAGTGCTCACAGTGGGTCGAGGAGCAAGGCTTGCCTGCGGGCGAACTGATGTACGAACTTGCCGACCCGGAGACTGGAAATGTGCTCGCCGTGCTCGATCTCACCTGGCCTGCCGGGCTGCAGGAGGGGCTGAGTCAGCCGGTCGCATTGTTGATCGACGAGCCGGACGAGGTTGGAGAGGTTGCGAACCGGGCGGGGTTCCGCTACTTCACATCAGTGACCGAGTTCAAGCAGTACGTCTTGCGCGAGATTCTGGCCCTCGAGCCCGTGCGCGCTTGAGCTCGACCTGGGTACACCTTTCCTGCCGGGCTCGGGGCACGGCCGCCGTCCAGCGCTGGAGTGATCGTGGCGCCGTTCAGGCTCAGCGCTGGGCGCATGCGGTGGAACGGCGGACGCTGCGGACACATCCGCACCGCCTCGGACGAACCCGGCCGGACCAGGGTGCGCGGCCGGCGATCTGGCAGACCACGGGAAAGTCGGCCAGGTATCGGGCGGGATCTCCTTACCAGGAAGATATGACCGGCCGGCGCAGACGCGCCGGCCGGTCATATGGGTCGCGGACGCCGGTGCTACCGCAGGTTGCGGTAACGGTACATGGTGATCGGCGCGAAGATCGCCACGATCGCGGCGCTCACGGCGAGGACCACGACGACCTGCCCGACCGTTGCCGTGCCTGCCATCAGGCCACACTCGGCCGTGGCCATCAGGGTGATGGGGTTCACGTTGACGAAGCGCTGGAGCCACCACGGCATCGTCCGCGGGTCGACGAAGATGCTGCTCGCGAAGGTCAGCGGGAACAAGACCATCATGCTGGACATCATGACCCCGTTCGGGGTGCGCATGATCAGGCCGAATAGCGCCCAGATCCAGCCCAGGCTGAACGCGAACACGAGCAGAAGACCCACGGCAGCCACCACACCGAGCGCACCGCCGCCCGGCCGGAACCCCAGGATCAGCCCCACCACGATGACGATCAGCGAGGCCATCGAATAGCGCACGGCATCGCCGAGGAATGACCCCACGAGCGGCGCAGGTCGCCAGATCGGCATCGACCGGAACCGGTCGAAGATCCCGTTCGAGATGTCGGTATTCAGACCGGCCGCGGAATACATGGTGATGAAGACGACGGTCTGCACCACGATCCCCGGCAGGAGGAACTGCAGGTAGGCACGGGTGGGCCCCGCGATCGCACCGCCGAACAGGTAGGTGAACATCAGCGTGAACATGATCGGGAAGGCGGTGACGTCGAACAGTTGCTCGGGGACATGCCGCATCTTCAGCAGTGTGCGCCACGCGAACGTCAGCGATACCGCCAGTGCGCTTGGGCGCCGCGGTCGGTCGCTCGAGAGCGCCGAGCGGACGCGTTCGTCGATCTCGGCGAGTCGGAGAGGCGCCTGTGTGGTCATGCCGTAACCTCCTCGGCAGCGTCGTCAGCAGTTCGGTGACCCGTCAGGGCAAGGAAGACCTCGTCAAGACTCGGTTGTCCGAACGAGAACGCGGTGACCGGGATGCCGTTCCTGGCGAGCACGTCGAGCGCGCGTGTGACCTCCTCTCCTGCGGACACACGGGCCGACAACCTCGCCGGGTCTCCCTCCGAATACGTGGTCAGATTGAGCGAGCGTTCCAGCAGTGCTGCCGCCGCCGGCCGGCGCTCCGGGTCGCCCAGGCGAACATGGAGGACACCCGAACCAACGGAGGCCTTGATTTCTTCGACCGTGCCCTCGGCGATCACCCTGCCACGGTCGATGATGGCGAGCCGCTCAGCAAGCTGGTCTGCCTCATCGAGGTACTGAGTCGTCAGTAGGACGGTCGTCCCCTCGGCCACCAGCAGGCGGACGATATCCCAAAGCTGATTGCGGCTGCGGGGATCGAGCCCGGTCGTCGGCTCGTCGAGGAAGAGGAGATCCGGTGTCACGACGATACTGGCGGGAATGTCCAGCCGCCGTCGCATCCCTCCGGAATAGGTTCTCACCAGCCGATCGGCAGCCTCGGTCAGTCCGAAGGCGTGCAGCAACGCATCAGCGCGCTCCCTCGCCCGGGCGCGCGAGTAGCCCATGAGGCGCCCGAGGAGGATGAGATTTTCCGCGCCGGTCAGGTCGTCGTCGACGGACGCGAACTGCCCTGTCAGACTGACTCTCCCGCGCACCGCGTCGGCTTCGCGCACGATGTCGTGCCCGAGAACTCGTGCCGATCCGGCGTCGGGAACGAGGAGCGTGGCGAGCATCCGCAGGGTCGTGGTCTTGCCGGCGCCGTTCGGCCCCAGCACTCCGTAGACGGTCCCGGTGCGGACCGTCAGGTCGACACCATCCACGGCCCGGGTTTCGCCGAAGGACTTGACCAGGCCCGACGCCTCGATCGCGACCGCGGGAGAACGGCGTGCTGGCATGAGCTGTACCTCCTTTCGCGCACGTCACCGCGCGGAGCGGATGGATGGCACACGTCCCCCACCGGCACGAAACCGCCGCCCCGGAGGGAGCTGGTGGTCATCCGATGTTCGGCTGATTCGGCGGGCCCTCCGGCGCTAGGCGGCCAGATCCCCCCGCCGTGTGCGGTACTGAAGCACCAGGTGCAACCCGCCGAGTATAGCATCCCGGGGAGTGGGGTAAAGCCCCTGAACGATACCCAGCTCGCGGCAGACGGCGCTCCAGGAGCGAGCACCCATGGGAACGGCCACGATGGTGTAGACGCGGCCACGGTAC
>Ga0207871_100298_pt1 | contig 22531 bp, 22 predicted proteins | sample Passage260A_FD_187371 | JGI IMG/M metagenome (GOLD analysis project Ga0207871, IMG submission 187371) | Cellulose adapted compost microbial communities from Newby Island Compost Facility, Milpitas, CA, USA - Passage2 60A (SPAdes) (version 2) ...
CGGCCCGGGGCTCGGCCGCTTCGCCGGCGACGCCGCCTGGCTCCGGCGCGTCTGGGACATCGCCGCCGGATCCGGAGGCGCCGGGCGCGCCGTGCCGTTCGTGCTCGACGCCGACGCGCTGAACATGCTGGCGGAGGCGGACGACTTCGCCGCCTGGCCGAAGCGCCCGGCGGACAGCCCGGCCATCCTCACGCCGCACCCGGGCGAGATGGCGCGGCTTACCCGCACGAGCACCGCCGAGGTCCAGCGCGACCGGATCGGCGTCGCCCGCGATTACGCGGCGCGGCACGGCGTCGTCCTCGTGCTGAAGGGTGCCGCCACCGTCACCGCGCTCCCGGACGGCACCGTGTACGTGAACACGACCGGCAACCCGGGCATGGCGACCGGCGGCAGCGGCGACGTGCTCGCGGGCGTCATCGGCAGCCTCCTCGCCCAGGGCATGCCGCCGGGCACCGCCGCCGCCTTCGGCGTCTGGCTGCACGGCCTTGCCGGAGACCGGGCTGCCGCGGCCCGTCCGAACCAGGCGTCGCTCATCGCCGGCGACATCATCGAGCATTTATGACGCCATGACCCGCCTCCCCGGATCGGCCCGGGCCGGCGGGTCACATGTTTCTCTCCGCAAGCCGCACATACAGCCCGAACAGCGCCCCGCCGTACGCGAGGGGCCACCGCCAGACGAAGGCGGCGCCCAAACCCGTCGATCCGTCCGCTGCCGTCATCCACCCGGCCAGCGGCGCGGCCGGCGGCAGCAGGAACAAAAGCGGCCTTCCCCTGCCGCAAGATCCACCGGGAGCAGCAAGATCATGGCGCGACAAAGGGTCAAGGATGCCGCATGACTCCGTTTTGTGGTACGATGGCGGATGGCGGGTTCATTTTTGCAGATGGGAGATCCGACGATGAAAACCCTTCATGTTGCCGGTGCCGTCATCTTCAACGACCGAAACGAAATCCTCTGCGCGCAGCGGTCGCCGTCGATGCCGCTGCCCGGATTGTGGGAATTCCCGGGCGGCAAGATCGAGCCGGGCGAAACGCCCGAAAGCTGCCTCGTCCGGGAAATCCGGGAAGAGCTCGACTGCCTGATCGAAGTCGGCGAACGGATCGCCGACATCACGCACCAATATCCGGATTTTACGGTGAGACTGATCACCCTCAAAGCCCGCATCCTGGAGGGAACGCCCAGACCGAAGGAGCATGCGCAACTCGTCTGGCTGCCGCCATCCGAAATCGAAAAGCTGGAATGGGCCCCGGCCGACATGCCGACCGTGCGTTCACTGGCGCGTTCTTCCGGCACGGGGCGGACCTGAGGCGCCGGTTGATTCCGGTTGATCTTTCACGGAAGCCGGTGTAAGATAAACTTGTCCGGTCGTTCTTTATAGTGAACATTGGTGAACATTGTCGATCTTTATACAGAAGTGAGGGGTTCCGTGGAACTCTCGAAGCCCGATTCCAACGTATTGAAGGGCGCGGCCATTCTCATGATGGTGATGCTCCATCTGTTCGCGAGAAAAAATGTGGGCGATCTGTACTATGCGGAACCGCTTATCGGCGGCGCGCCCTGGGTGTATTACCTTGCCATCATGGGCGACGCATGCCGGCAAATTTATTTGTTCGTAACGGGCTATGCCTTTTATCTCATGGTGACCAACGCGAACGGATCGCTGCTCGGAAAAAACCTCAAACGCATCGCGAAACTGTACGTCAATTTCTGGGTCGTGTTTCTGATTTTCGTGCCAATCGGCATGATGATCGGGGACGAGCGCGTGTTCACGCCGGACATCGGCCGTTTTGTCCTGGGCTTCCTGGGCATTTCCAATGCCTACAACGGCGCGTGGTGGTTTCTCCGCGTCTATGTCATTCTGGTCCTGCTATCCCCGGTGCTGATCCGATTCATCAAAAGACAACCGTCAATCCTGCTGCTCGCCTGCTCTTGTGTCCTCTTCGTGTTCGGGCATTTCCAGCGATACCGGCCTTTCCTGGATGTCGGGGATCACGTCGTGGTGGCGGATCTCGCCAATCTGTGCTGGCTGCTCGCCACGTCGCAGTTTTCGTTTGTCATCGGCGCGGTTTTTGCGAAGGAGAAGCTCCTTACCCGGATCGGCAACGCCTTTGCAAACGTGCGGTACAAGAACTTCCTCTGCATCTCCGTTCTTGCCGCCCTGGTCGTATTCCACGGGATGGTCCAATCGTCGATCGTCGCGCCTTTCAATTCCACGGTGATGATCGTGGCTTATACCTTGATGACCAAGCACAAAGTCGTCACGAACGTCCTGCATTACTTCAGCAAGCATTCCACGAACATCTGGCTCATGCACATGTTCTTCTATCTCACGATCTTTCCGGACATTACGTTTGCGCCGAAGTATCCCGTTCTCATCTTTCTCTGGCTTCTTCTGATGTGCATCGCCGTGTCCTACGTCGTCAAGTTCATCACCCATCCTTTGCACCGGATGATCGAGCGGTCATCCTTCTTCTCCCGGCGCGCCATCGCGGAACATCCGTTGATGAAGTCCACTTGAAGCCCTTTGGAGCCGGAACGTTACGTGCACATCACCCGCTGCGACCGGATGTCCGCGAAAATCTCCATCCCGTCCGTCCGCGCCGCGTGCACGACTCCGGCGAGCGGCGCCGCCTCCGGCACCAGTTCGGTCAGCGCGTTGGGCAGCTTGAGCACGCGCTCCGGGTGCCAGACGACGTCCGGCTCGCCGGGCACGAGCGCGACATAGAAGATGCCCGTCTCCACGAGATCGAGGAAGAAATGGCTGCCGTACGACAGCTCGGGCGCGATCCCGGACTCCGCCGCCGCCACCTCGCACAGCACCGCCGCATGGCAAATCTCCGCAAAATGGACCGGCACCCCGAGCGACGGTGTCGTCGTCCCCCACCGTCCCGGACCGACCAGCATCGTCCGCCGGCCCTTCAATGCCCGGTTGATCCGGCCGATCAGCCGGGCGACCGCATGCTTCCCCTGCTCGGGCAGCGCAACATAGGCGTCCGGACGGACGTAGACGACGTATTCCACGGGCAGCCGGACGTTGCCGCCCATGAAGCCGCCGCGCGACGCGAAGAAGCAGCCGTCCGACGTCTCCGGCAGCTCGACCGGCCGGCCGGGCCCGCGCGCCGCAAGCGGCCGGCATTGCAGCAGGTTGACGCGGTACCCGCCGTCCGGACGGAAGTTGACCGTGAACTCGATGTCGACCGGATCCTCGTACACGGCGGCGAGACGCGCCAACATCTCCCGCATGAACGCCGGAAAATCGGTCCGCTCGAGCAGCCCGCGGAAATCGACGATCCAGGGCGCCGGCCGGTCCGCAAAGCCCAGCTCCCGCATGCGCGCGGCCGCCTCCCCATCCGGTTCGGCGATCAGCGTCCGGTCGGCCTTGATGCCGCCCGCCAGCACCCGATTCACATCGCGCGAGACGAGCCCGCCCTCCCGGAACGACAGCAGATCGGCCTCGTGCTGCGCGTATTTCCGCCGGTCGGCGGCGTGCATCGGCGGCAGACGCTTCGGATCGTCCAGACAGACGATCCGCGCGTAATCGCCCTCCGTCCGTTCGACCGCCCGCGTCCCGAGCCCGAACACGAGCCGCAGCATGCCGGCGTTCGTGTCGATGTCCGGATCCCACACGTAAAGAGTCGTCGAATGCCCGACGCCCGCCGCATGCGGGAAGTAGCCGTCCCCGTGCTCGTCGCCGGACACCCGCTGCACGAGCAGCGCCATCTGCTCGTCCTCGCCCGCAAGTCCCCTCATCTGCCGGTACACCAGCGCGTCCTCGTTCATCGCGCTGGCGTAGACGATCCGCACCGCCTGCTCGAACGCCTCGTACCGCTCCTCCGGCGTGCCGCGGTTGATGCAGAAGACGCTCTCGTATTTGCCGGCGAACGCGTTCCCGTATTGGTCCTCCAGCAGCGAGCTCGAGCGGACGATGATCGGAGACTGGCCGTAATGTTCGAGCATCCGCATGAACCGTTCGCGGATGTTCCCGGGAAACCGGCCCGTGCGCAGTTTCTCCCGCAGCTCGGCCGCGCAGCTGAAATAGCCCTCCTTCGTCTTCTGGCGCATGAACAGCTTCCACCAGCCGTTATGGACGATGTACGTATAAAACACGTCCGAGCCGATGTACCAGGAATCGTGCGGCTCGAGCCGGGCCGTGAACCGTTCTCCGCCCTCCGCCTCGAGGATGCGGCGCGCGAGCAGCATGCCGACACTCTTGCCTCCGATATGGCCGCTGCCGATCTGGCGCTCGGCGATCCGCAGCACGTCCGCAAGGGCAAAATAGCGCCCGCACAACCTGAGCAGCCGCGCATCCCGACCGGCGAGCATCCGGAGCAGCCGCATCTTGACCCGCTCCTGCCGCGCGGGCGGCGCCCCGAGCGCCTCCCGCGCCTTCGCGAACATGACGTTCCAATAGTCGAGCCGGTCCTCGCCGCGCGCGACCGCGGCGAACAGTTCGGCCGCTTCGGCGCTCGACGTGATGCTGACGGCCTCGTCGCCGTCGAGCCGGTGCGGGAAGAACATCACGGGGGTGTAGCGGTTCCACGCCTTCAGCGGGTGGATGTAATCCCTGCCGCCGATCCGGTACACGTCGATCAGGAGCTGCGTCGTCTCGCGGATGCCCGCGATCGTCGCAAACGTGTGGGCGTTGCGGATGATCGCGAAATACGCCACCGTCTCGAGCTCGAACAGATACGGACAGGTGACGCGGAAGAAGTTGCCGATCATGAGGTCGGAATGCCAGTCGGCGAGCAGGTCGGTCAGGCAGTCGAACACATAGAACGCCCGCCGGCCTTCCCGCTCGATCAGCCGGTGGACGAAGGCGGCGAACCGCTCGAAGCCCCGTTCGGCTTTGAGCACCACGACCTGCACGCCTGAATCCGGCGCGAACAGCGGCTCGTGGCGGCCGAAGCGGACGTAGATGAGCTTCCGTCCGTCCCGCTCCGCCTGCGCCGCGAACCGCGCGGCCAGCCTCGCGTATTGCGCCGTCTCGTCCACCTGCCAGACGACGTTGTCGCCGAGCCGGAGCCCGTCGACGACGCCGTCGATGCCCCGGATGCCGGTGCTGACCCGGTCGTGCATCACCGCCGCCCACCTCCGCATGGACCATCGCTTATCCCGATTCAACCAGAACCGGATTTCCGCTGTCAATGCGCTGTCAATGAGACGGAATCATTCGGTTACCATGTAATATGTGTAATATGTCAGCATGATGCTTTGCACCATGTCGGCCCGCCCACACGGCACCAGGTTCCCCGCATGCGGACAGGATCGGGTTCGGGCGGATCGCCCGCCGTCGGCGGTCCGGTCCGGCGCATTCGTCCGCAAGGCGGGATAGCGGCACGATCGTCTTCCGCGCCTTCTCGAACCTATCCCCTCGTTCGGCAAACCGCTCTCCCGCCTCTTTTTTGTCCCCTTCGCTCCACATCCCCGCATTTCCCCGCCGGATATCGGGTGAGCGCGAAGGAAATGAGGTCAAAAACCGGAATTCGACGGGCGATGTCATGGGAGTGCATCCGACAATCTTTAATTTGGCGGGAAAAACCTTGATTTTGCACCCTTGTGAAAGCGCTGCACCTTGCTATAATGGGACACGAACAGCCAAAGACTGGATCGAAAGGGGATCACGATGTCGAACATTCCGCAACCGAAAGAGCCGCTCGTCCGGCACATCTACACGGCGGACCCTTCGGCGCACGTCTTCGAAGGCAAATTGTACATCTACCCGTCCCATGACATCGAGCACGACGGACCGTCGAACGACAACGGCGACCAGTACCAGATGGAAGACTACCACGTGCTGTCGATGGACGACCTGAACTCGCCGGTCGTCGACCACGGCGTCGCGCTGCACGTGCGCGACGTGCCCTGGGCGAGCAAGCAGATGTGGGCGCCGGACTGCGCGTACAAGAACGGGAAATATTACTTCTACTTCCCCGCGCGCGACCATGAAGGAAACTTCCGGATCGGCGTCGCGGTGAGCGACCGGCCGGAGGGGCCGTTCAAGCCCGAGCCGAACTACATCCCCGGCAGCTTCAGCATCGACCCGTGCGCCTTCGTCGACGACGACGGCGAGGCGTACCTGTACTTCGGCGGCCTGTGGGGCGGCCAGCTCGAGAAATGGCAGACGGGCACGTTCAACCCCGACGGGAAGGAGCCCGCGCCGGATCAGCCCGCGCTCGGACCGCGCGTCGCGCGCCTGAATCCCGACATGCTGACCTTCGCGGAGACGCCGCGCGAGATCCGGATCCTCGACGAGAACGGCGATCCGATCAAGGCGGGCGACGAGGACCGGCGCTACTTCGAGGGGCCGTGGATGCACAAATACAACGGCAAGTACTACCTGTCGTACTCGACGGGCACGACCCACAAGCTCGTCTACGCGATCAGCGACAGCCCGTACGGCCCGTTCACGTACAAGGGCGTCATCCTGACGCCGGTCATCGGCTGGACGACGCACCATTCGATCGTCGAATTCCGGGGCAAATGGTACCTGTTCTACCACGACGCCTCGCTCTCCGGCGGCGTCGACCATCTGCGCTGCGTCAAGTACACGGAGCTGCACTACAACCCGGACGGCACGATCGTGACGATCGATCCGTACGCGTGACCAGGCGCAAGAAAAGGGACAGGCCCGCGGATCCATCCGGCATCCGCGCCTGTCCCTCTTTTCGTTCCGCCCCCTTGCGGCCTTCCGCCCGTGAAATAAGCTCTTCGTCCGCGTACCGTCCGTCCTTTTTACGCTCCAACCGCCACCTGCTGATCCGCCCGTGAAAAAAGCCCCGTCCGCATCCCGCCCGCCTTTTCAACCCGACCTTCCCATGCCGGCCGCCCGATGTCGACCGCCTCGTCGCGGACCGGACGCCCTGCTCACGCCTCCGGCAGCCGCACCGTCACCTTGAACAGATCGCCGTCGACCTCGAGCTCCAGCGTGCCGCCGTGCAAATCGACGATCGACTTCGCGATCGCGAGGCCCAGCCCCGAGCCTTCGGTGTGCCGCGACGCATCGCCCCGCTTGAACCGCTCGAGCAGCTCGTCGACGTCGTCGCCGAGCTCGTACTTCGAGACGTTCTTGAACGCGATCTCCGCCTTGCCGTCCGCGCTTCCGAGCGTAATGTAGGCCCGGGTCCCCTCCAGCGAGTAGCGGATCATGTTCGAGATGAGGTTGTCGAAGACGCGCCACATTTTCGGGCCGTCGACGAAGGCGTAAATCGGCTTCTCCGGCAGCCGGACCCGGAATTTGACGCCCGCCGCGCCGTCCCTCGCGCCCGACTCGGCCAGCGCCTGCTCGAGGAGCTGGACGAGATCGATCCGCTCCCGGTTCAGCTCCACGCTGCCGCTCGCCATCTTGGTCGCCTCGAACAGGTCGTCGATCAGCGCCTTGAGCCGCTTGCTTTTCCGGTCGATGATGTCGATGTAGTTCGCCCGCTCCTCCTCCGTGAGATCGGGCTTCTTCAGCAGATCCACATACGTGATGATCGACGTGAGCGGCGTGCGGAGATCGTGGCTGACGTTCGTGATCAGCTCCGTCTTGAGACGCTCGCTTCTCATTTCGCTCGCGCGCGACGTCTCGGCAATCTGACGCAGCCGGTTCCAGTGGCCCGCCAGCTCCGCGATGACCGACCGCCCTTTGACCGGTACATCGCCGGTGGATCGTCCCGCCGCGTGGGCCCGCGCCGCCTCGAGCAGCCGGTTCAGATAACCGGCCTGCCGCAGGACGTACAGCAGGACCACGGCGACGACCGCCGCGACCGCAAGCATATACGGAACCGCAGATTCGTAGGGGCCGACGGTCAGGGTCCCGCACATCGCAAATCCCAGCCCGAACACCACGGCGAACAGCAGCACCGCCTGTGCGCCGACCCGTAAGGAGAGGAACGCTTCCCGGACCGTCCGGTACAGCCGCATCACCAGCGAAAGCCGCCACGCCCCGCCGAACCGTTCCCCGTCCTTCCACGACCGGTACGCGAGCAGGATCAGCGCGGCGAGCACCCCGGTCACGGCCGTCTCGAGCGCCAACAGCCGGACGGTGGTGCCGGCAAGCCACAGGACGTCGCCTGCGGACAGGCGCTCATAGGGCAGGATCGCCTCCCGTTGCAGCCGGAACGCGGCGATGCCGGCGGCGGCGAGCAGCGCCGTCCGGACGTCGACGGGTATCTTCCGCCACAGGGTCCGCGCGCCGGACGGAAGGGCGGCGGGATCCGGCGCGGCCATCCCGAGGGCGGCCCGCTTCCTCCAGACCGCCGCGAGCGCCGTCAGGATGGCCAGCCCTGCGCCGGTCATGCCGTACGCATACCATTGATGCCGCCGATAGTCCGCATACTGCGCCAGGAAGCCGGGCGACTTCGGCACGCCGATCCAGCCCGAAAAATATTTCGCCGGGCGGGCCTCCATCACCCGGGACACTTCTTCCCGGACGGGGAAAAATTTCGGCGGCTCGAAAACCATCAGCCTGCCGTTCACCCGGTCGGGATACTCCAGCACGAACAACATGTCTTCCTTGGCTCTCTCCGCATCGCCGGCGTACGCGGCCAGCTCCGACTCCAGATTGGTGTACACCGTTCCCGTTCCCGATTCGGCGAGATGGAACGCGAACCGGTTCCGGTATTGGTAATAGGCGGCCCGAAAGCTCTCCAGATATTCGAAATGCTGCTTCAGATTTGCCTTCCGTTCCTCCGCGATCCGGTTTCGGATCTCCTCGTCGCTCCATTCCTTCGCTCCATCGTTCAGGCGGCGGTACCACTCGATGTCATCCCGCGTGACCGCGATTTGCCGGCTTGCCTCCTCGAACGTGACCGGCGCCAGTTCGAAAAACATGAGATACTGGAGAAATTCTCCCAGTTCCCCGACGATCCCGCTTGCCTCGATGAAGCTTTTGCCGGCATGCCTGGCGACGTCCGTGAGGCCGGCCGCCACCCCGTTCACGCCGATCGTCAGCAGGATCAGCGCCGTGAAGGCTGCCAGCCTATTTCTCCATCTTGTACCCAAGTCCCCATACCACCTTCAGATAGCGCGGATGCTTCGGATCGATCTCGATCTTCTCCCGGATTTTCCGGATGTGGACGGCCACCGTGTTCTCCGGCCGGAATCCGGGTTCCTTCCAGACGCGCTCGTAGATTTCATCGATCGAGAAGACGCGCCCCGGGTGCGTCATGAGCAGCTCCACGATGCCGTACTCGATCGGCGTGAGGCGCACCGGCTCGCCGTTCAGGCGAAGTTCCTTCGCCTCCGTGTCGAGGGTGAGGCCGTTCAGCCGGATGACGCGGCCGCCTCCCTCGTACATGCCGAGCGTCATGTAGCGCCGAAGCTGCGACTTCACCCGCGCGATCAGCTCGAGCGGATTGAACGGCTTCGTTACGTAGTCGTCGGCGCCGACCTGCAGGCCGAGCACCTTGTCCGCGTCCTCGTTCTTCGCGCTCAGCATCAGGATCGGAATGTTCCGCTTCTCGCGGATGCGGAGCGTCGCGGCCAGCCCGTCGAGACGGGGCATCATCACGTCGAGGAGGATGAGATGGACTTCGTGCCGCTCGAGCATGTCCAGCGCGGCGGCGCCGTCCTCCGCCTCCAGCACGTTCAGTCCCTCGTTGCGCAGATAGATTGCGATCGCTTCGCGGATCTCCTTGTCGTCATCGACGACGAGCACGGTCTGTCCGCCCATGTCCGTCCCCTCTTTCTCTTTCGCAATCGGCCGATTACGCCTCCATTATAATGGGCGATTCTTGCGAAACGGGATGGGGAAAGATGAAGAATTTCTTAAGATGCGGGGTTCATCCGGCCGGGTCTTTCCTGTTTCAGATATTCCAGGGGCGACGCCGTATCGACCAGCCCGCTCTCCCGCAGGAACTGCAGGATCAGATGGTGGTGCGAGCAGCCGTGCATCGCGAGAATCCGGTCTTCCGGGCCTTCCGCCAGGTTCGCGATGTTCGCGTACATGATCAGATTCCGCTGGTACCACCACCGCATCCAGCCGATCCCGACGTAATCCGTCCGCGTGCCGATCCGGGCGAAATAGCGGATGTAAATCTGATGGTCGTGCAGGTTGAACGCCGGATCGTTCAGAGCCGTCAGGATTTCGGAAAACGTTCGGTTCATGCGGCCGTGAAGATCCATGCGCCGGATGTGCTCCATCATTTCCGCGTGCAGCGCGGGCTGGTGCTTCTCCGCCCATTCACCATTCGAACACGTCACCCACGCCGCGCTGGCCGGTGTTCTCCATCCAGTCGATCGCGTGCACCTTCGCATGGCCGCATCGCTCTGCAAGGCGGAACGCCAGCTGGCAGATTTCGCCGGACGTTTTCAAGCCCGACGCGAGCTCGCCGGGCCCGCGAGATAGTCCCGATAGTCGCGGTCGAGCAGATCCCCTCTCTTCACGGGCACCTCGACGGCGATCTTCGTCGGCTGGAAACGGGCCAGCTTCCCGACGGCCTCCAGAATCTCCGCCTGCCGGTCCGGTTCGTGATCCGCGTCGGTCATGTGATAGACTCCCAGCACCATGATCGTCGGTTTCAACGGCAGGGCGCCTCCTTTTCCGATTGCAAACGGTTACAAATACGATTCGACCTTTTCGCCTCCGGCTTCTCCAAATATGGAAAAACACGACCGGGTGTCCGCTGATCGCGACTCCCTCGGGGTTTCTCCCGCGCGCACCCGGCACCGCGGTCCCGGGCATGCGGCGGCATCCGTCGGGAATGGAGACGGGCCGGTCTTCATGTTCGCGGACAAGGCGTGTATGATGGGGGAAGGAGCGATTTTTCACCCTTCATTCCATTGTCGGGAGGTGGCCGGCCGCATGAAAAGGAACCGGCTGGGACAATCGGATCTTTACGTGAGCGAGATCGGACTCGGCTGCATGTCGCTCGGAACGGAGGAGGGGCCGGCGGTCCGGATCATCCACGAGGCGCTGGATGCGGGAGTCAATTTTCTCGATACCGCCGATCTGTACGACCACGGGCGGAACGAGGAGATCGTCGGCAAAGCGATCAAGGGCCGGCGCAGCGAGGTGATCGTGGCGACGAAGGTCGGAAACCGCCGCATTCCCGGGCAGGAAGGCTGGGTCTGGGACCCGTCGAAGGCGTACATCAAGCAGGCGGTCCACGAGAGCCTGCGCCGGCTCGGAACGGACTACATCGACCTGTACCAGCTTCACGGCGGCACGATCGACGATCCGATCGACGAGACGATCGAGGCGTTCGAGGAGCTGAAGCAGGAAGGGCTGATCCGGTATTACGGCATATCCTCGATCCGGCCGAACGTGATCCGCGAGTACGTGCGCCGTTCGAACATCGTCAGCCTGATGAGCCAGTACAGCATGCTGGACCGCAGTCCCGAGGAGGAGACGCTGCGGCTCATCGAATCGCGGGGCATCAGCCTGATCGCGCGCGGCCCGCTCGCCGGCGGCATCCTGACGGAGAACGGCGCGGCGAAGGCCGAGAAGGACTATCTCGATTACGGCAAGGATGAATTGCGGGAAGTGCGGAAGCGGCTCATGGAGCTGTGCTCGGGCGGGCGCACGCTCGTGCAAACGGCCCTGCGCTACGCGCTCGCCGATCCGGCGGTGGCGACGGTCATCCCCGGCGCGAGCAGCCTGGAACAGCTCAGGCAGAATCTGTCGGCCGCGGCCGCGCCGCCGCTGACCGAAGAGGAAATCGCCGCGATCCGCGCCGTCACGCGGGCGAACCGGTACGGGCTGCACCGGTGAAGACGGGCGGAACCGGCGCGGAATGGACGCGGCTGACGCCTTCAGCGGCCGCAAATCGAAGATTGGACGAGAAATCCCGAGCGAACCGGAGTTTTCTTGTTGATCCGGGTGATTGACAAGCCGTGAATGGTTTATATACTGATACTTATCTCTGATCATAATCTCCGATAAATCCAATATGTTTTCTAAATTTTGCCTGTTGCGCTTATTCGGTGGGAGGGATCGGCCTGATCATCCTGGACAACCTGGTCAAAACCTACGGGGCCGGGAAAGAAGCCTTCACCGTCATCAATCATGTCTCCCTGAAGGTGGAGAAGGGGGAAATCTTCGGCATCATCGGGCGCTCCGGCGCCGGCAAGAGCACGCTGCTCCGCTGCGTCAACCTGCTCGCGCGGCCGGATTCGGGCACCGTCACCGTCGGCGGCGTCGAGCTCACCCGTCTGAACACGCGCGAGCTGCAGGCCCGTCGGCGGAAGATTGGCATGATTTTTCAGCATTTCAACCTCCTTTCGACGCTGACGGCGCGCGACAACGTCGCGTTCCCTCTCCGGCTGGAGAAGATGTCCCGGCAGGAAATCCGGCGAAGGGCGGACGAGCTGCTCGAGCTGGTCGGCATGAGCGGACATGCGGACAAATATCCGGCCCAGCTCTCGGGCGGGCAGAAGCAGCGCGTCGCCATCGCCCGGGCGCTGGCCGCGCAGCCCGACGTGCTGCTCTGCGATGAAGCGACGTCGGCGCTCGATCAGGAGACGACGCGCTCCGTGCTGGCCCTGCTGGGCGACATCAACCGCAAGCTGGGCGTCACGATCCTGCTCGTCACCCACGAGATTGAAGTGGTCCGCTCCATTTGCGACCGGGTCGCGGTCATGCACCGCGGAGAGATCGTGGAAATGGGCAGGACGGCCGATCTGCTGCTCAAACCGCGGCACCCGGCAACGCGCGAACTGGTGCAGGCGGAAGACGTCGACGTCCGGGCATGGATCGGCGGAAATGGCGGCGAAGACGGCGGGACGATCGTCCGGGTGCTTCTGTCCGGCGAAAGCGCGGGCCGGCCGGCGCTGTCCGAAGCGGTCCGCGGCACCTCCGTCCGGTTCGTCATCCTGCACGGCACCGTCTCCCGCATCCGCGACGTGCCCTACGGAAGGTTGACGATCCGTTTCGACGGACCTCCCGGCGAGACATCCGCCGTGATCGGACGGCTCCGGGACATGGGCTGGGAGGTGGAATCCGTCGATGGGATATGAAAATATTCCGTGGCCGCTCATCTGGCAGGCGACGCGCGAGACGCTCATCATGCTCGGCGCCTCGCTCGCGCTGTCCGTGCCGATCGGACTCGTGGTCGGGGTGCTGGTCTTCCTGACCTCCCCCGGGCAGTTCTGGCAGCAGATTTGGGTGCACCGGCTGCTGTCGCTGATCGTCAACGTCACCCGGTCGGTGCCGTTCATCATCATGCTGATCTACGTCATGCCGCTCACCCGCTGGCTGGTCGGCACCTCGATCGGCGTCAAGGGGGCCATCCCTCCGCTGGTCATCGCGGCCGCTCCGTTCTTCGCCAGACTGACCGAGATCGCGCTCCGGGAAGTGGACCGCGGGGTGATCGAAGCCGCCGAGGCGATGGGAACGCCGCGCCTGACCATCATCCGGCGCGTGTTGCTCCGGGAAGCGCGGACCGGCCTGATCGCGGGCATCACGGTCACCGCCGTCAACCTGGTCTCCTACACGGCCATGTCCGGCGTCGTCGGCGGCGGCGGGCTCGGAGATCTGGCGATCCGCTACGGCTATCAGCGGTTCCGGCCCGATGTCATGGCGGTCACCGTCCTGTTGCTGGTCATCCTGGTGCAGCTGCTGCAGTCGTTCGGCGACCGGCTGGTCAGACGGCTGTCCAGGAACCAATAGATAACAATTCACAAGAAGGACAGGAGTGGAGAGAAGATGAAGAAAACCTTGGGTCTTTTGTTGATGGTTTTCGCATTGGTGCTGCTGTCCGCCTGCGGCAACAATTCCGGAGGCAATGCCGGAGACAATGACGCGGCAAACGCCGACGCGAATGCCGGCAGCATCGGGGATGCCGGCGATTCGTCCGCATCGGAGGACAGCGCCGCCGGAGAACCGGCCGCCGAGCCGGTGACGATCAAGGTGGGCGCCACCCCCGAACCGCACGCGACCATTCTGGAATTCGTGAAGGACAAGCTGGCGGCGGAAGGCGTCAATCTGGAGATCGTCGTGTTCAACGACTACGTGCAGCCGAACGTGCAGCTCTACGAAAAGCAGCTGGACGCGAACTTCTTCCAGCATGTGCCCTATCTCGAGGAGTTCAACGCGGAGAAGGGCTATGACCTCGTGAAGGTTACGGGGGTGCACATCGAACCGATGGGCGCCTACTCCAAAAAGATCGATTCCATCGACCAACTGAAGGACGGCGCGAAGATCGCCATCCCGAACGACGCGACCAACGGCGGACGGGCGCTGGCGCTGCTCGCGAAGCACAACCTGATCACGCTGAAGGAAGGCGTCGGCATTCTGGCGACCGTTCAGGACATCGCGGACAATCCGAAGAACCTCGAAATCGTCGAGCTGGAAGCGGCCACGCTTCCCCGCGTGCTGCCGGACGTCGACATCGCCGTCATCAACACCAACTACGCCCTCGAGGCCGGTCTGGTGCCGACCCGGGACGCGTTGTTCATCGAGGACAGCGATTCGCCGTACGTCAACATTCTGGTCGCGCGTCCGGACAACCAAAATGACGAGGCGATCCGGAAACTGGCGGACGCGCTCAACTCGCCCGAAGTGAAACAGTTCATCGAGGAGAACTACGAAGGCGCGGTCGTGCCCGCGTTCTGACAGGCGCGAGCCGCGGACAAGCCCCGGACATTCCGGAAGATCACACTCCGGACGTCCGGGGCTTTTCGTTGTCCGGCGCGCCCGCCGGCCGTCCCGTCCGCGCGGATGCGGCCCCCGCATGCGGCGGACCCTTTCCCCCGTCCGGCGGACATGTTCCCCGCTCGCGCCTCGTTCGGATATTTTCCCCGCTTGCGCTTCGTTCGGCGGACATTTTCCCCGCTTGCGACGAGTATGGTGGAAGTGGAGGAAGTCTGTTCTTTGCCGGGGGGAATGGAGATTGGGAGAATATATCGAAGTGGAGCCGGGCGTCCGGTTGTACGTCGAGGATCTGAATCCGTCAGGCTCGAAGACGATCGTGTTCATCCACGGCTGGCCGCTGAACCACAGGCAGTTCGAATATCAGTTCGACGAGCTGCCCGCCCGGGGGTTCCGCGTCATCGGCATCGACTGGCGCGGCTTCGGCAACTCGGACAAACCGTATCACGGATACGATTTTGACCGGCTGGCGGACGACATCCGCGCGGTGTTCGACCGGAAGCAGCTCCGGAACGTCGTCCTGGCCGGCCATTCCGCGGGCGGCGCCATCTCGATCCGCTACATGTCCCGGCACGGGGGACATGGCGTATCGAAGCTCGTGCTGATCGCCGCGGCGGCGCCGACCGCTTTCACGCCGGAGACGGCGGAACGGTTTCTGGCGGTGAACGCCGGCGACAGGCCGAACCTGATGCGGCATGTGGCGGACAGTTTCTTCTTCCGCTACGCGACCGAACCGTTCAGGGAGTGGTTCATCGGACTCGGGCTGCAGGCGGCCGGCTGGTCCACCGCGGCGATGATCCGCCTGCTGCGGGACACGAATCTGTATGCCGATCTTGCCGCAATCCGCGTTCCGACGCTGATCACGCACGGCGTCCACGACCGGGTGGTGCCATTCACGCAGGCGCTGGAGCAGCACGCCCGCATTCCGCAGTCCCGGCTCGTGCCGTTCCACTACAGCGGCCACGGTCTGTTCTGGGAAGAGCGGGAGGAATTCAACCGGCTGATCGCGGAATTCGCGGGATGACGGTGTGTCTGCCGCAAGCGCCCGCGCCATTAGCCCTGCATCCTGCATCATGCAAATTTGGACTACATGGGGGCAGCCCGGGCCAAAGCCGGCCCAACGGGCTGCATTTTTGCAGCAACAATGCGGATCCGGAACCTCCGCGGTCTGCGCCCCGATGTGCCAATGTTGCAGGACGTTGCGCTTTCGACCGCGGCCGCTGGCTGGTTCAACCCGAATCCGTGGAACGGCCGCAGCCCGCCGGACACCCGCACCGAACTACATCAGCCACCCCAGCAGCGCCGCGAAGCCGACGCCGGCGAGCACCGTCAGCAGCAGGCTGCGGGTGAGCAGCGCGACGGCCAGCGTCGGGAAGAACGCGAGCCAATCCGGATCGGCGGGCGAACGCCAGGCCTCGCCGTCCGTCAGCACCGATTGCGCCACGAGCGCCGTCATGACGGCCAGCGGCACGTGCTTCAGAAATTTCATCACCGGATCCGGCAGCCTCATCCGGCTGATCAGCACGAGCGGAAGCGTCCGCGGAATCAGCGTCACGATCGCCGAGCCGATCAGGATCCACAGAAACTCGCGGCTTATGCTCATCGCTCGGTCACCGCCCCCGCGATCGCGGCCAGCACCGCCGCGGCCATGACGGCGAGATGCCCGGGCAGCCAGAGGAAGGCAAGCGCGAACCCGCCGGCGGCGCATCCGATCACGAGCAGGTCGCGCCCGTATTGTCTGTTCTGCATGACGATGATCGCCGCGAGCCCGATGAACATGGCCGGCAGCGCATAGTGCAGCCCGAACCGCTCCGGATCGGCGATCCACCCGCCGAGCAGCGCGCCGAGCAGGTTCGCGACGATCCAGTTCGCCTGCGCCGTCACGTTCAGCCCGAACATCCACCGGTCCGCGCCGCGCTCGCCGCCGGTCAGCCTTCCCGCGGCCACTCCGAACGTCTCGTCGGTCAACTGCGCGCCGATCAGGAAATTCTTCAGCGGCGAATATCCCTTGAACTTCGGCGCAAGCGCCGCGCTCATCAGCAGATGCCGGAGGTTGACGATGAACACGGTCCCCACGACGGACAAAACCGGCGCGCCCGCCATCATCATGCCCGCCGTGATGAACTGCGCCGACCCCGCGTACAGAAACAGCGACAACAGCCCGATCTCCAGCAGGCTCATGCCCGCCGTCGCCTCGATCACGCCGGCCGCGAATCCGATCGTCAGATAGCCCAGCAGCGTCGGCACGCAGTCGACGACCCCCTGCCGGAACGTAAGCGTTTCCGCCGTACGGTTGCCCATGACGTTTTCCCCCCATCTGTCCGCGAATCTTGCTGCGCCCCGTTTCAGCGGCACGCGAAAAAGGGAGCCGCGAACGCCCCCCGTCTTCGCCCCGATGCGATTGACAAACCGCCTAAATCCGGAGCATGCCCCGGAATCCCCGCGAAGCGTAGTAGGATTCTGCGCCGTTATGGTAGACGAACACCGTGTCGTATCGGCGGTCGCAGAACAGCGCGCCGCCAAGCCTTCGGATCTTCTCCGGCGTCCGGATCCAGCTCGATGTCTTCCGGTCGAACGCTCCGAGCCGCTGCAGCTCCCGATACTGTTCCTCCGTCAGCAGCTCGATGCCCATGGCCTCGGCCATGCCGACCGCGCTGTCCGCCGGCTTGTGCGCCTTGCGCGACTCGAGCGCCTCCGGGTCATAGCAGACGCTGCGCCGTCCCTTCGGGCTCTCGGGCGAACAGTCGACGAACAGGATCTCTCCGGTCTCCGGGTCCCGTCCGACGACATCCGGCTCGCCGCCCGTCCGTTCCATCTCGCGAAGCGACCAGAGCTTCGCGGGATCCGCGGCGTCCAGCCGAACCGCCACTTCTTCCCATGCAATGCCCTCGTGTCGCTCCGGATGCTTCACGAACCGTTCCTTCAGCGCCGCGATCAGCGCTTCCCGCTCTTCGGGCGCAAGTCTCCTTGCGGATTCGGTCATCGTCGGATCTCCTTTCCGCCCCTTTGAAGATGCGAAAACGGGACGCCGATTCCCTGAACCGGATGTCGGTCGTCCCACAAGCGAATGCATGCTGCTTTCAGGACGGACGCGGACCGACCCCGGCTCTTCTCCGCCGGGCCTCCGCGGCAATCCGGCCGCAAAGTCGACGCGCGGCGTTCGCCCGGCTCCGCGGTCCGGCATGTCCGGTTCCGCACCCTGTCCATTCATTATGTCTCATTATGTCCCGACTGCCCCGGAACGTCAAGGCAACGGACTGGCAGGAAGCGCTCCGGTCCGCTACTCGAACCGCAGCGCATCGACGGGTTTCAGCTTCGCCGCCTTGTTGGCGGGGTAGATGCCGAATGCGACGCCGATCAGGACGGAGAATCCGAGGGCCAATGCGATCATGTCCCCGGAATGGACGACGTCGATCCGCAGGAGCGAAGAGACCGCCCAACCGCCGGCAAAACCGAGCCCGAGGCCGAGCAGGCCGCCCAGCGCGCTGATCGTGACCGCCTCGATCAGGAACTGGATCAGGATATCCCGCTTCTTCGCGCCGACCGCCTTGCGGATGCCGATTTCCCGCGTCCGCTCCGTCACCGAGACGAGCATGATGTTCATGATGCCGATGCCGCCGACCAGCAGCGAGATGCCGGCGATGCCGCCCAAGGCGAGCGACAGCGTATCCGATATGGACGATGCGGTCTCCAGCATGTCCTCCTGGTTGAACACCCGGTAGGCGTTCTCCTGTCCGCGGAACATTTCCGCGAGCCTCGCTTCCGCTTCCTCCTGGATCGCGTCCAGCCGGTCGACGGACGCCGCCTGGATATAGATGCTGCGAACCCCCCGGCTCCGGAACGTGCGCTCGGCCGTCGTGAGCGGGATGATGACGATTTCGTCGTACGAGCCGAACGCGGAGCTTCCCTTTTCCGCGAGGAGCCCGACCACCTTGAACCGCGTTCCGTTGATTTTCACGTATTCCCCCACGGGGTTCGCGAAGCCGAACAGCTCCTCCGCCGTCGCCGCGCCCAGGACCGCGATTTTCTGGCGGAAATCGAGATCGATCTGCGCGACGAATCGTCCGGCTGCCAGCCCGTAACCCCGGAGATAAAAATAATCCGCGTTCGTGCCCACCACGTTGACGGTCACGTCGTTCGTGCCGTATTTCACCGTCGCGCTGTTGCTGTTGTATGGCGCCGCATACTCCACGCCCTCGATGTCCGCGAATGCCACGGCTTGTTCGTACGACAGCGTCGACGTGTCGCCGCGGCCCAGAATGTTGACGGTCAGCAGGTTCGTCCCGAGCGCCCGCACCTGCTCCTCGATCCGGCTGCTCGCCCCCTGGCCGATGCCGACCAGAACGATGACGGAACTGACGCCGATGATGATGCCGAGCATGGTGAGGAAGGAGCGCATTTTGTTCGCCATGATGCTTTTCAGCGCCATTTTGAGCCCCTGGCCGAGCTTCATGCCGCGCCGTCCCCCTCATGCAGCACCCCGTCGACGATCCGCACGATGCGCTTCGCCTGCCTCGCCACATCCATGTCGTGGGTGATGAGAATGATGGTGCGCCCTTCCCGGTTCAAATCCTGCAGGAGCCGCAGCACTTCCCGGCCCGTCTTCGTATCCAGCGCGCCCGTCGGCTCGTCGCCGAGCAGAATGGGCGGATCGCCGGCCAGCGCCCGCGCGATCGCCACGCGCTGCTGCTGGCCGCCCGACAGCTCCGGCGGGCGGTGGCGCATCCGGTCCCCGAGCCCGACCTTGCGCAGCGCTTCGACCGCCCGCTCCCTCCGCTCGGCGCTCCGCATGCCCCTGTAGATCAGGGGCAGCTCCACGTTTTCCAGCGCGGTCAGCTTCGGCAGCAGGTTGAAGTTCTGGAATATGAATCCGATCTTCCGGTTGCGGATCTCCGCCAGCCGGCTGTCGCGCAGACGGTTGACTTCCACACCCTCCAGCCAATATTTCCCCGACGTGGGGGTATCCAGGCAGCCGAGGATGTTCATCAGCGTCGACTTGCCGGAGCCCGACGGGCCGATGATCGCGACGAATTCCCCGTATCCGACCGTCAGCGATACCCCGTTCAGCGCCCTCAGCACCTCGCCGCCCATCACGTATTCCTTGGTGACCGCTTCCACCCGGATCAGCGGTTCATCCCGCCGGACATCCATCACCGGCCACCTCCGCGGGTTCCGCCGCCGCCCGGGCCTCCGCCACCGGGGAAGCCGCCGCCGGGAAAGCCGCTTTCGCTTCTCACGAAACCGCCGGAAGCTCCGCCGCCCGGACCGCCTCCTCCCGGGAATCCGGTTCCGGAGAAGCCGCCCCCGACCTGCGGAGCGCCGAACCCGCCGAAGCGCGTCACTTGTCCGTTCTGCCGCGACCTGCCGAAAGCCGGGCCGGGAACGATCACCGTGTCGCCTTCCGACAGGCCGGATACGATTTCGATATAATCTTCGTTATGGACGCCGACCTCGACGGCCACGCGCCTCGTTCCCGGCGGCTGTCCCATGCGCATCCGTTCCCGCGCACCGCCCGACGCCGCCGCATCCTCCGACGGCCGATCCTCCTCTTCCCCCGGCACGAGGACAAAATATTGCCCGCGAACGGACTGCACCGCGTCGATCGGCACATAGAGCGCGTTCTCCTTGCGCATCGTGACGATGGTCGCTTCGGCGCTCATGCCGGCCTTCAGGCCTTCCGCCTCCTCCAGCAGAATCGTCACATCGAAGGTTGCCACGCCGTTCGACTGCGTCCCCTCGTCCGCGATCTCCGTCACGACGCCGGAAAACACCCGGTCCGGCAGCGCCTCCACGAACACCTCCGCCGGCTGGCCGACCTCCACCTGCGAGATGTCCAGCTCGTCGACGCGGACCACGATTTTCATCCGGCTGTAATCGACGACTTCGCCGAGCGACGTGTCCGCGCGGATCACATCCCCCGCCTTCGCCTTGAAGCCGACCAGCTTGCCGTCGATCGGCGCCGTGATCGGCGCGATCCCCTCATCCGGCGTCCGGAGTTCCTCGATCTCGTATTCGAGCTGCCGGATGTCCAGTTCCTTGGCGCGGATATTGAGCAGGATCTGGGACACGTCCTGTTCCTCCCGCACCGCGTTTTTGTATTGCTGCCGAAGCGCCTCCAGCTCCAGCCTGGCCCTCTCCAGGCTGATCTGCCTGCTCTCGATCTGCCGGGAGACATCCGCTTCGTCCTGCTTGAACGCGATGAGGATGTCGCCCCGCCTGACCTGATCTCCTTCCGAGAAGAACACTTCGGCAATGGTTCCCTCTCTGGAGGCGGAAATCGCTTCCCGCTCCGCCGGTTCCATGTTGCCGGTTCCGGATATGGCGGACATGAGGGTTCCCCTCCGGACAATCGCCGTCGGATACGTCACCTCGCGAACCAGCGTCTCATCCGGCCGAAGCCAGAACCAGGCTCCCGCGCCGCATGCGACGAGCGCGATCAGGACGGTTGCCGCCCACCATCTTCGCTTCATCCCCAACGCCATCCCTTCCATCCAGCTTCATTCCGGCACAGATTATGGAAGACAAACCTGAACGGAAGATGAAAGAAAGCTTAAGATCAGCTTAAAACGGATGACAGGCGCCTGAAGCCGCACGAGGCGCAACGACGGCGTCCGCACTCCGCCGGTTCCGAACGCCGGGCGTTCTCCGGCATAGGAATATGTAAAAGAAACTTTACGTAAAGGGTGCTTTACAATATAATGGAAATCAAGCTGCACTCGGCTTTGCTTGTCTCCCTTCCGAGGTGGCACACGTGAAGAACAGGCTTCCCGAGTATCGAAAAAAACATAACCTGTCCCAGGACAAACTGGCCGAGTTGCTGAACGTGACCCGGCAGACCATCATTTCGATCGAAAAGGGCAAATACAATCCGTCGCTCCCGCTCGCAATCCGGATCGCCCGCATTTTTCACGCTTCGGTGGAAGAAATTTTTATTCTGGATGAAGAAGAATGAAAGGAGTCCGAACATGCTGTCCCGAAAATGGCTGATCCTCATCGGTTTCGGCTGGCTGGTGATCGGCGGCTTTACGGCTCTGGTTCAGATGATGGCCGAAGGTTCCGGGAATGTCGAATATTTCTTCGTCGTCATCAGCCTCGCGATCATCAGCTTCTCCATGGCTTCGCTTGCTCCCCATCTGCAGCGCAACGACGAGCGGATGCGGTATATCCGCCGGAAAGGCGCCCTGTACACCTCCGTTCTCGCGCTCCTTTATTGCGGCGCCCTGTGGGTCATGATCCGTTACGGTTATGTCAAACTCAACGCGGAACAAACCATCCTCATTTTATTGTCGCTCATCAGCTCCACCCTGTTTCTCTCCTGGCTCGTCTTGTCGAAAAGACATTGAAGCCCGGGCGGCATGTGGCGCCGCAGTCCGAGGGGGATGCAAATGGTCGGAACCGCGGAAGTCCTCAAATTGAACGACCGGCTGCTGCTGGATGTTCAATTTGAAAACCTGATCAAAGACGGCATCATCCTGTCCTTGTCGAAAATCGAATTCAGAATCCTGTATTGTCTCACCATGAACAAAAACAGAATCGTGCCTTTTCATACCTTGATCCATTTTGCCTGGAAACAAGGCTCCACCGTAACGAGGAACGAACTGTACGTCTATATCACCAAACTCAGAAAAAAACTGGATGCCGGCATGAAGATCATCTGCATCCGCAACAAGGGCTACATGATCACGGATTGAGGGAAAGAAAGGCACCGATGGCAAGCGTCGGCCCAACCGGCGCTTTTTTTCTTTGGCTGGTGGAACAAATGCGAAAGCGTCGAATGGCGGCGAAAAGATGAACAACCGTAAAGAGTCTGCGGCCTAAAATATGATATCCATGAAATCTCCGAATCCGTGATCATTAACTGATGAAAATGCGAGAAAAAGCAGGCAAATACACTTCCGAAGGCGAATGACATAAGCAAGATAACATTCACCTGCGGGGTGTCATATATGAAAATCAAGTTCGTT
>Ga0207871_100299_pt1 | contig 22494 bp, 20 predicted proteins | sample Passage260A_FD_187371 | JGI IMG/M metagenome (GOLD analysis project Ga0207871, IMG submission 187371) | Cellulose adapted compost microbial communities from Newby Island Compost Facility, Milpitas, CA, USA - Passage2 60A (SPAdes) (version 2) ...
AAGCAGTTGGTTCGTAATGAACATGGAAATAGTCCGGTCAAGATCCGGTTTCAGGAATAAGGTTCCGGGAGGATTCATAGAAGTTCACGGATTCAGGAAATCAAGAAATTCTCATCATGTGGTATGATAGGTATTAAATTGGTCTTTAGCATTTTCAATTCCATTCATGATGGGAGGAGATGCTTGATGAAAAAATGGTGGCTGCTTGTGCTTTCGTCCGTTCTATGTGTGATCACCGTCGCCGATGGCGTGGGCACTGCGCATTCATCCCATGCTTCCTCCGAAGCGGAACAATTTGTGAAAATGATTGCCGGCTATCACGACCTTGCGCTCGAACTTTCCGATGACGAATTGCTGGAGTTGAAGCATATCATCCTCCAAAAGTGGGATCAGGGCGCAATCGAAACCGTTGAACCCAGAACGAAATTCGATTTCTCCGGAGTCAGGGGTGTGGCCTTCGACAGTCCGGGAAGCCTGTACGCGTATTATGTGTTTATCCCGTTCCTGGAATCGGCGGGCCACTATATGCCGCTCAGCGGGATTACCTTCGCCTTCACAAGCGGCAAAACCATCGCCCAGGCGCACGAAGTGATCATTGATGAAGAAGAGAATGCCCTTGACATCAAGGTGTACAGCAACGGGGTGCTGGTCGGTACCGCGAGCGTCGATGGCATTTCCGGTCAGGATGACGGCATGATCAGGCCGTTCGGTTACTGGGAAGATGTGGCGGATTGCCTCCATCGATTGGGTGCGGACGGACCGCTGGTGGCATCCGCGCTCGCGACCTGCTCGATCGTCTGCTCCGTGACGGGGCCGGCCGGATGCGCGGCCTGCCTGGGGATCTATCTGGCAATCGACGCGGGAGTCATCGTCGGTTGTCTGATCCCGTAATCCGCCGGTTCCGAGAGAAGACGGGATCCCGGAGTCCCGTCCGCCTTCGGGCCGGATGGATATCCGGTATTCGTACAAGCATGACGCAGCCATATGAAAAAACGGAAACGGCCGGCCGGGATTTCGCGTCCCGGCCGGCCGCCGTCTGGTGCGGCGAACGGCTTCAGTCTCCGGCAAATCGGAAGCGCCGCCGGAGAGCCGGATGCCCGTTCCGGAGCGTCGGCGCAAGTCACCCGACCGTCGCCGAATCGGCATTGCGGGCGATGCGGAATCCCTGGTCGGGACCGATGCCGTTCGCATCGAACTTGCCCCGGAACGAGATCTCGATCGTGTGGATGTCGCCGATCCAGCCGCCGCCGCGCGCCACCCGGTACATGCCGGCTTCGATGTCCGGATCCTCGTACCAGTCCCAGCACCATTCGCGGACGTTGCCCGACATGTCGTACAGACCGAGCTCATTGGCCTTCTTGCGTCCGACCGGATGCGTGGTGGTCTTGTTGTTCTCGATGACATGCCAGCTCCAGCCGCCGGACAGGTACCGGTCCCCGGAATTGCGCCAGTTCCACGACACATCATCCGGCTTGTTGCCGCCGCTGTATTTGTAGCCTTTGCTCTTCTGGCCGCCGCTGGCCGCGTATTCCCATTCCACTTCCGTCGGCAGCCTGTAGCCGTTCGCCCCTTCGTTGACGGTCACGACCCATTTCACCTGGTCGACCTCGTTTTTGTTGCCGGGATCCTGCCGGCCCTTGTCGATGTTGTAGTACGGTTCGAGCCCTTCCATCAGGCTGAGCCGGTTGCAAAATTCGATCGCCTCGTACCAGCTGACGGAATCGACCGGCAGGTTGTCCCCCTTGAAACGGGACGGGTTGCTGCCCATCACCGCCGTCCATTCCCGCTGCGTGACCTCGTACTTGCCGATATAGAAATCCCGGACGACGATGCCGCTTTCGTAGTAATTGGATTTCGGGTTCTTGAATGTCCCCCCTTTGACGAACACCAGTTCCATTCCGGGTACGCTGGTCTTCAGCACGGGCGCGCTTGTCAGGGCGGTTTCCGCACGGTCCGCCTGCCCGCCCGAACATCCGCCCGCCGCCGCGCCCGCCACCGCCAGGACAAGGGCCGCGCACAGCCACGATCGCTTGATGCCCACGATTTGACCCCCTTCCGTCTTTCGCCGTTCAAAAGGGAAGACCGGCCGGCTCGCGGCCGGCCGGCCCGTGCGTCACCACACCGTGACGTTGGAGTAACCGCTGCTTTGATACCCTTCGGTCGCAAGCACCTGATAGGACCAATCCCGGCCCATCGGCATGCCTGCGGCGCCCCATGCGTTCACGTGGTTCACGAACGTGATGGAGACGTTGATGCCGGTTTGACGCTTTTGCTGGCGGACGCTCCAGTATTGCTGGAACGTCTGCGTGCCGTCAATGGACGGCGCGTTGTACCGCCAGTTGTGATAAATGTCGTACCAGGCCCCGTCGCTGTAGACGGATCCGCGGTAGCTGTAGGTCGGTCTCCACGAACCCCAGCTGTCGACGACGTAGTATTCGATGAGCGGATTCCGCGTCCAGCCGTACAGCGTCAGATACGCGTTGCCGTTCGGCTGCCAGGCGCCGGCGTTGTAGTTGACGACCCGGTTGTGCGCCCCGTACTGCCAACCCTTGCCGACCACGAAGTTGCCGGAGTTGTACCAGCTCACGCTGTAGTTGCCGCCCGGCCCGTTCGTCGCATTCACCACGCCGCCTCCGTCGGTCCAGTACTGCCAGTAGGTGTTCGCGTTCGCTCCGCCGCTGACGGCGAACAGCGCGGCCACCATCGCCACGGCCGTCAGCACCGCCATCAGTTTCCGTTTTCTGAACATTAATGGTCCCTCCTTCATGGGATTTGGATGGAATGATAGCGCTTTCGATCCTGACGTCGCTTACCCGGTGTCATATGCCATCAGCATTTTACATTCACCTCCTCTGTAGGTATATTCTAGTATGAAAACGCTATTAATACAATATAAGGAATTATAGAACCTTCCCCTGCGAGATTAACAATTTTATCCTGCACGCTTGCGCCCCGGGCATGCAGATGGCATAATGAAAAATTTGGCTCGTCTTGCCGCGTCGTCTTTCCGCGATCCCATGGACCGATGGGCCGCATCGCCCGACTCCGGACGCAAACCGCGAACGCTTCGGCCCGGACAGGATATTCATACAAGCGACATGTCCTCACGCCGCATTATCTGTCAGGGAGAGAATCCGCCATGAAGTGAGGGAGCGGCATGTTCGGGTGGTGCGGCTGGCCCGACTGTGGCTGCGGCCGCAGTGGCGCGGATGAGGATCATCCTCTGGCGTGCTGCAGCCCGCGACTGAAAACGGGGCCGACGGGACCGACCGGCGCCACCGGGCCAACCGGCCCGACGGGCCCCACAGGCGATCCGGGGCCGGAAGGTCCGATCGGGCCAACGGGGCCGACCGGCGCCACCGGGCCAACCGGTCCCGAGGGGCCCGTCTTCGCGACGGAGGGGTTCTCGGCGATGATCCCTGCGCTGACGGTGAACACATCGGGCCAATTCACGAACTGGACCGTCACCGCGCCGTACTACGGCCACCCGAACTTCAACCCCGTGACGGGCGTGTTCACCGTGCCTTCCACGGGAAGATACGCGATTTCGGCCACCATCAACTATGTCACGACGGCCGCGGTCTCGATCTCGCTCGGCCCCGGCATCAACCCGTACTTCGCGGTGCAGCGCCTGACCCCTTCCGCTACGGATCTGATCACCGGTCTCCTGCCGGTGCTGAACATCAGCGCGATCGTCACGCTCCGCGGGCTGCTCGGCAACGGCTGCGTCACGCTGGCCGGCGACGTCAGCCTGAACGCGGGCGACACGATTGCCCTGTTCTACAATTCGACCGGCGCCACCGTGACGCTGCAGATCGGCAACAGCGGAACGGACGGCATCGTCTGGTCCGTTCATCGCATCGCCTGATTGCGGCCCGAATGCACAAGCCGATTGAAACCGACATTCAATAAATTGAAGCACACGTCAAAGTGGTGGTCCGCGATGGGCTTCTTTCTTCGATGCAGGTGCATCCTGTGCCGGTGCTCCCGCTGCTCCCGCAGGCGCCGGAGATGCAGGCGGCGCGGACAAGGCCGCCGCCGGCGCAGACGCCGCCGCGCTTCGGACCGGCCGATGACCCCCGCGTGGAACCGGCCGTTCTTACCGGATTCTCCCCGTCCCGGAACTCCCGCACCCGATCCGCGGCCTTCCGATCCGCGCCCTTCCGATCCGCCCGCCGCGCGGCCGGACGGTCCGTCCTTCACCCAATCCTGCTGCGGCAACATCCTGATTACCGCCGGCACCCCGGGCGTGCTGACTGGGAGCGGGACCCCTCCATGCGGGTCGCCGTCGTGCAGGCCACCGTCTATGCCTTGCCGGACAATGCGGAGCCGCTCCGCCTGCTGATCGAATCCGATGAAAGCATCGAACTGGACGTCGCTCCCGGCAACACGGTCAATTATCTGAGCCCGCGGATCAGGCGGCTGCTGGTGACCGTACCGGACGCCGGGCCGTCGACATACGCGGAGGGGAAATACGCCGTCTCCGTCAGCGGGTAAATCCGGTCCGGCGGGCTCATGCGGCCAAATCGGGATGATCGCCCGGCGGCATTTGATCAGACCGTCCGGGCCTTTGCTGCATTAATTGGAGTAATGCCTTTGCGGGAGGGATGCCACCGTCATGGGATGCTGCATGAACCAATCCGCCCTGAGCTGCTGTCCGGACAGGAAATATGTGCAGGACAAAGTCTGCACGCCCTGGAACGGCACGGTGGATGACGCGGCGCTGGTCATCACCGTCTATAGCAACAGCATCAACCGGAATATCTACGGCACCGGCTACGTGCAATACGACGCCGGCCCCGCCGACATCACCCTCAACATCCTTGACGAAGCGGGCAACACGCTGAACTCCGTAACGCTGGCGCCGGGCACCAGCACGACCTTCACGTACCGGCGGTTCTCCGAGATTCAGCTTGCGCTCCCCGCCACGGCCGGCACCTATCAGGGCGAATTCTGCATTACTCCCCGGTACCCGATCTGATCCGCGGATGGCCGCCCCTGCCAGCGCGACAACGGCCGGTCGGAACGAGAGCGAAATGCTCCCCTCAGAGCAGACACCCGAAACAACAAAGGGCTGCTTTGGGGGCTTTCTTGCTCCCGACGGCTTGGGAACGTTCGGAGAACATGCCGCATGAAAAACGGACTCCGCCTTTCACGGAGTCCGAACCGCGTGTTCTTCCGGTTGTCCGCTGTCTTCCCGCCAGGGTGCCTTCAACCCGGTCGTCCGTTCTTGCCGAGGACGCGTTCGTAAAATTTCCGGTTGTGCTGAACGCTCGGATGATCCGGCACATACGACGCGGCCTTCTCGTTGTGGAGCCAGCCCCACTCGTGCTTTCCCAGCCGGGAATAACACACCGCGAGCTGCAGGTGGGCCATCCAGGTCGTCATCGCCGCATTGCGCATGCCCATCGCGGACTCGGGAACGGGCAGCTGAAGGGCCATCTGGAACCAGAAGACCGCCTGGTCCACCCGATCGCGCCGGAGGAAGTATTCTCCCAGCAGGTAGCAGCACTCGCCGCGGGGGCGGTCGTAGAGGAAGCTGCGGCACAGCGCCTGATACTCCCGCTGCTCGTCACCCAGCTGCCGCCGGCACTCCGCCAGCTTCAGGCACGCCTGAATGTTGTCCTCCACCCAGCCTTGGCCCGTGTCGAGGAACCGCTCGTAATATTCGCACGCTTCCGCATACTGCCCGCGGTCCCTCAATTCGTTGGCAAAATAGTACAGATCCCGCGGCGAGAAGACCTCCCCCCTCGCCAGACGCGCGCGGTAAATGCGAAGATTCCGGTCCGTCCAGGGTTTCCGCTTGTCATGGGTGACGCAGACGTCGCTGTGGTAGACGGGCCCGCGAACCTCGAGGTATTCGTGCACCGCGCCGATCCAACGGAATCCGCAGGATCGCTTCACCAGCCGGTGGCGCCTGAGCGAGAAGGTCGGCTTGCCGGATTCGTCCCGTCCGAGAATGTACGGCATCGAGACGGCGTTGTACACGGGATCGAGCGTCCGCTTGAGTTCGCCCAGCCGCCTGCCGTCTTCGGGCAGCAGGAAATCGTCGGCATCCAGCCACAGGATGTAATCCATGGTCGCCTTGGAGAATGCAAAATTCCGCGCCGCCGCGAAATCGTCCGTCCATTCGAAATCATGCACCTTCGCGCCGTATTTCCGGGCGATCTCCTTCGTGCGGTCCGTCGATCCCGTATCGACGATGACGATTTCGTCCACATGGGGCGCGACGGAATCCAGGCACCGGCCGAGCACCTCCTCCTCATCCCTGACGATCATGCACAGGCTGATCGTGATCATTGCCGCACGCCTCCATTTCCCGCCGGGCTTCCGGAAAATCCGGACGCAGCGCAAGCGCCTTTCCGAACGCTTCCCTCGCCTCGCGCATCCTGCCGAGCCGCCGGAGGCAGCGTCCGATATAAAGCCAGGCCAGGAAGCTTCCCGCTCCGTGACACGTCAGATGCGCCGTTCCGCCGTCGCCCAGCCGCAGGCAGTGCCGGAACGCCGCCAGCGCTTCTTCCGTCCGGTCCAGATGAAGCAGAATGATGCCCTTGTACAGATGAAGGTCCACATAATCGGGGTACATCGCAAGCGCGGCGTCGATGCCGCGCGCCGCTTCCGCGCATCGGCCCGCTTCGATGAGCGCGGCATATTTCAGGCGGTAGACAAGCGAAGGGGGCGGCTGCCGCCGCTCCAGGAAACGGACGATGGCGCGTCCGACGAAGGCGAGCGCCTCGTCGAACCGGCCCAGCCGGTAGAGCTCGCTTGCCGCGTGATGGTCCAGCCAGGGGTCGTAGTCCGGGTCGCGGCGCATGGACTCGAGGATGAGGCGCAGGTTGCGGGCGGTCTTGTTTTTTGCCTGGACGACCTCGTCCATGTAGCCGTTCCATGCGCACGCGTACACCCGGGCGCCGCACCGTTCGGCCAGATCCGGCGTCAAATCGCGCGACCCCGTGTCCACCACGATCATCTCGTCCACCACGCCCCGGACGCTCTCCAGGCAAGCGGTGATCCACCGCTCCTCATCGCGCACGATCATGCACAGCGACAAACGGGGCTTCCGGGTCACACCCGTTTCGACCTCCTTGTACCATGCGGCGTCCCCGGGAAAACTGCGCCGGGAGACGCCGCATTTCCGCGTTCAGGTCAGGGCGATGCCGATGCCTCCGCTGACGTAACCGGCGAGGGTGACCAAAATCGAAGAGGTCGCGGAGAACACCACGAGCAGCCGCGTCTGCGCGGCAACCGGTATGTTCAGGCCGGTGGCGTTGACGGATGCCGTACTCCCGATGTTGATAATGCCGGGCAAGAGTGGTGGGTGGACTCGTCGACGACGTACCGCATGTGCTCCGGGAACCGGTCGATTTTCACGTTCGGCTGCTCCTCCTGAAACCGCCGGAGAAGCGCCGAGGACGCTTCCAGTTCATTGTCATCGACAAAATGGTAGTGCACTTCGGCGCCCTCCGGCTTTCTCACGTGCTGCACCGTATGGAGGAACATCCGCAGGATTTCGGGTTTCTGCTGCACCGGGCTGGCAATGAGAATCTTCATGCGCATGTCCCCTTCCGATCCACGCGTCGGGTCCGGCTCATTTCACCCTGAGGATCGTGAGCGTCGCGCCAGCCCCGTCGAACAGATGGGTCTCGCGGCTGCGGCCGAACATTTTGACCGAGAGATGGCTCCCCGCCCCGAGCGGAACGATGACGGTGCTGGTGTAGCCTGCGGCGCCCGTTCCGGTCAGCATGGCGGGAGCGTAAATGACGTTGTTGATCGTCAGCGCGATGAAATCCGAGGCGGCCAGCTCGACGTTCACCGTCCAGGCGACGAGATAATGACCGGACACGGTGACGGTGAACACCGTGCTCGAGGCGTTTCGCATCACGCCGCTGAGCACCTGGTTGTCCGGGAAGCGCAGTGCCATTCCGGTGGTTTCAATGGCCACGGTCTGGCCCGTCGTGCTGGCGGCAAACGCGTGCGCGGCGGTCCACGCGGGAGCCCGGCCCGGAGATGCCGCGGCGGGGGATTGGGCCGATCTCCGTCCCGAAGCGAGCAATCCGATGACCGACTCCAGCTTGTTCTGGAGGTGCATTTCGGTCTTGATGGCCGCATTCAGCGTCCGCACGAGCGACTCGTTCATCTCCAGCATCTGGTCGATCGTGGGAGGGACGGACCCCCTCCCCAGCGTGTACTGGATTTTCTCGCCTTCCGCGTTGAGGATATGGCTGAGTCCGAGCTCCTCCATGGCGATGGACGACAGCAGCAGATTGATCGCACTGTCGCGGTCAATCGAAATGACGGGCGTAATGTTGGGAAAATTCGGGGCCGACACGCCTGCTCCCCTCCCGCACGTTGTTCCGACTGCTATACTGTATTGTGCGTTGCCGCGGCTTAGACTAGTGGCCGGCTCCGGCGCGGGGGCATGCAAAAGCGGCCGGCCGGGAAACCGTTTCCCGACCGGCCGCGTGCGATCATGCCGGATGTTGGGGGCATGGCTTGCGGAACGCCCCGTGATTTGCCGCCTTTGCCGCCTTCGTTGATGGCGGGCTTACGACACCTGCTCGAACTGGCTGCGATACAGTTCGGCGTAATGGCCGTTCTTCGCGAGCAGTTCGTGATGCGTGCCGCTTTCGACGATGTCGCCGTCCTTCATGAACAGGATCAGATCGGCGTTGCGGATCGTCGACAGCCGGTGGGCGATCACGAAGGACGTGCGCCCCGCCATCAGGTTGTCCAGCGCCGCCTGGATCTGGGCCTCCGTGCGCGTGTCGACCGAGCTGGTCGCCTCGTCGAGGATGAGCATCGGCGCGTTCGCGACCATCGCGCGGGCGATCGTGATGAGCTGCTTCTGGCCGGCCGACAGGCTCACCCGGTCGTCCAGCACGGTGTCGTACCCGTTCGGCAGGCTGCGGATGAAATGGTGCAGCCCGACCGCCCGGCAGGCCGCCTCGACCTCCACGTCGGTCACCTCCCGTTTCGCGTAGACGATGTTCTCGCGGATCGTCCCCTCGAACAGCCAGGTATCCTGCAGCACCATGCCGAACAGGCCGTGCACGTGCTCCCGGGTCATGTCCCGGATCGACACGCCGTCGATCAGGATGTCGCCGCCGTTCATCTCGTTGAACCGCATGAGCAGGTTGACGAGCGTCGTCTTGCCCGCGCCGGTCGGCCCGACGATCGCGACCTTCTGGCCGGCCTGCACGCGCGCCGAGAAATCCTTGATGACGAGCCGGTCCGTGCCCTCGTAGCCGAAGCGAACGTGGCGAAACTCCACGTCGCCCCGGACCCGGTCGAGCCGGGTGGTCTTGCCGCTCTCGTCCTCCATTTCCTCTTCGGCCAGAAACTCGAACACGCGCTCCGCCGCGGCGGCGGCCGCCTGCAGGCTCGAGCCGATCTGCGCGAACTGCTGCAGCGGATTCGTGAACAGCCGGATGTACACCATGAACGCAACGATCGTGCCGAAGGTCGTGAGGCCGTTCGTGGCAAGCAGCGCCCCGACGATGCAGACGACGACGTAGCCGAAGTTGCCGATGAAGCCCATGAGCGGCATCATCAGGCCGGACAGGAACTGCGATTTCCAGGCGTTTTCATAGAGCTGCCCGTTGATTTCGCCGAACCGCCGCCGCGCCTCGCGTTCGCCGCCATACGCCTTCACGATGGTGTGGCCGGTGAACATTTCTTCCACATACCCGTTCACCATGCCGATATGCCGCTGCACGTCGGCGAAATGCCTCTGCGACAACCGCATGATGCGCGACATGAGGAAGAAGCCGACGAACGTGGACAGGACGGCCGACAGCGCCATGATCCAGTTCGTCCAGAACATCATGACGAGCGCGCCGACGAAGCCGGTGGCCGCGTTGATGAACGAGCCGATGCTGTTGTTCATCATCTGGCCGATCAGATCGACGTCGTTCGTGACGCGGCTGAGGACGTCGCCGGTGGCGTTCCGGTTGAAATAGGCCATCGGGAGGCGGTTGATTTTGCGCGAGATGTCGCTTCTGAGCCGCCTCGTCACGCGCTGCGTCACCGTTGCCATGATGAAGCCCTGGATGTAGTTGAACAGCAGGGCCAGGACGTACAGCACCGCGAGGAAGGTGCCGACCCGGGTAACGGCGTCGATGTCGACGGCGGTCATCATGCCGGCCGCGATGATGTCGGTGATCTCGCTCAGCTTGTCGGGGCCGATGATGTTGAAGATGGCGCCGAAGAACCCGAGCGCGAGCGCGATGATGATCGCCGGCAGATGCGCGCCGATGTAGCCGATCAACCGGCGGATCGCGCCGCGGAAATCCTTCGGCTTCACGCCCGCGAACATGCCGCGCGGCCCGTGCGGGCCCATCGGCGGCCGAACGGGCGGTCTTCCGATCGGGCCATGCGGGCCTCCGGGCGGCGGACCGGGCGGGAAGCCGCGCGGAGCAGATCCGGACGATGCGCCGCCCGCAGACGGTCCGGACGGGACGCCGTGCGGAGCCGATCCGGATGACTTGCCGCCCGAAGACGGTCCGGATGACTCGCCGCGCGGAGACGGCGCGGATGGCGCCCCATGCGATCCGCCCGCTTGCAGACCGTCGCCTGCGATGCCGGATTCACGCCTGCCGTCCATAGGCCAACTCCTCCTCCGAAAGCTGCGATCGGGCGATCTCCCGGTAGACCGGGCAGCTCGCCATCAATTCGTCGTGCGTTCCCGTGCCGACGATCCGCCCTTCGTCGAGGACGATGATCCTGTCGGCGTGCCGGACTGTGGCGATGCGCTGCGCGACGATGAGCACGGTCGTCCCCTTCGTCTCCCGCGCGAGCGCGGCGCGCAGCTCGCGGTCCGTCCGGTAGTCGAGCGCGGAGAACGAATCGTCGAAGATCAGGATTTCGGGCCTGCGGAAGATCGCCCGCGCGATCGACAGCCGCTGCTTCTGCCCGCCGGACAGGTTCGCGCCGCCCTGCGCGATCCGGCCGTCGTACTGCCCCTCCATCCTCTCGACGAATTCCCGGGCCTGCGCGATTTCGACCGCCCGCTTCACGTCGGCCAGCTCTTCCCGTTCGGTCGCATCACCGCCGGCGTCTCCCGTTCCCGCTCCCGCGACGCCGGCCTTGTTCGCGCCGCCGCCCGGCTCATCGATTCCCGGGCCGCCCGCGCCCGTCCGGCCGTACGCCACGTTGGAGCCGACCGTGCCGCTGAACAGAAACGCCTGTTGCGGCGTGTAGCCGATGCGGCTGCGCAGCGCCTCGAGCGTGTACTCCTTCACGTTGCGGCCGTCCACGAGCACCTCGCCTTCGGTGGCGTCGTAGAACCGCGGAATCAGATTGACGAGCGTGGTCTTGCCGCTCCCCGTCGCCCCGATGAACGCGACCGTCTCCCCCTTGCGCGCGATGAAGCTGATGTCGCGAAGCGTATAGTCGGCGGCGCCGGGATATTTGAAACTGACGTTCCGGAACTCGACCTGCCCCTCCGCTCCGGGCCGGCCTTCCGTCTCGGCGCCGTCTTCGATGCTCGAACCGGTGTCCAGCACCTCCAGAATCCGCCGGGTGGCGACGGCCGCGCGCGGCATCATGACGAAGAACATGCTGAGCATCATGAAGGAAAAGATGACCTGCATCGCATAGGACGAGAACACGACCATGTCGGAGAACAGGAGGATCCGGTCCTCCAACCGGGCCGCCTGGATCACGTACGCGCCGATCCAGTAGATGGACAGCGACATGCCCGACATGATGAAGCCCATCCCCGGGAACATGACCGCGAGCGTCCGGCTCGTCGCCAGATGGACGTTCGTCAGATCCTCGTTCGCCTTCTCGAATTTTGCCGCCTGGTAGTCTTCCGCATTGTAGGCGCGCACGACGCGGATGCCGGTCAGGTGCTCGCGCGTCACGCGGTTCAGGTTGTCGGTGAGGGCCTGGATTTTCCGGAAACGGGGCAGCGTGAACGCGGTGACGGCCGACAGCATGATGACCAGCACCAGCACCGCGACGCCGGTGGCCGCCGTCCACTCCCAGCTCTTGCCGGAGATCTTGACCACGGCCCACACGGCCATGATCGGCGCCCGCACCAGCACATGCAGCCCCATCGCGACCAACAGCTGCACCTGGTTGATGTCGTTCGTCGTCCGGGTGATGAGGCTCGCGATCGAAAATTTGTTGACCTCCGCCATGGAGAACGACATCGTCCTGTCGAACAGCGCGCTCCTCAGGCGCATGGAGAGGCCGGCGGCCACCCGCGCCGCGAAATAGCCGACCACCATCGCGCACGCCATGCTGCCGATCGCGCACAGCAGCATGTACGCGCCGTTCAGCACGATCTCGCCCATGCGGGAGCCTTCGGACTGGACGAGCACGGTCACCGTCGACATGTAGCCGGGCAGCTTCAGGTCGAGCCACACCGATGTCGCGATGAAGACGACGGCGGCCGCGAGATAGATCCATTCCTTCTTGCGCAGATATCCGAAAATCCTGAACATTTCATCCTCCACCGTCAAGTTGCCGGTTTCCATCTTCCTCGGGTTCCATCTCGTGAATGCGCTTGAGGATGCGGACGAATTCCTGCGCGTCGCGCTCCCCCAGCCTGCGAAGCAGCCGCTCCATGCCGCGCTTCGCCTTCTCATGCCGATCGAGCGCGAAGGAACGTCCCGCTTCGGTGACGTGCACCAGCACCCTCCGCCGGTCGGTCGCATCCCGCCTCCGCTCGATGAACCGCTTGCGCTCCAGGCTCTTCAGCGCGGAGGCCACGCGGCCGGTCGTGATCCGCAGCCACCGGCTGAGTTCGCCCGCCGAGACGCCGTCCCGGCGGTGCGTCAGAAACATCAGAATGCCCAGCTCGCCGCGGGTGATGCCCTCCGGCTCCTCGGGAAACGGCGGCCGCCGCGATCGGTGCATGCATTCGAACAAATCCTCGACCAGCCGGCGGTAATCCATGGGCGATCCTCCCGGACAACATTAGCTTACAGTAAAAGCTTTTAGTATAAGACATTCACATTCTACATCCGCCCGGATGTCCGGGTCAACCCGGTATTGGAGGGGGATGTACCGGGGCATGTAATGTAAAAATACACGAAAATTTGCCCGAAAACAGCGGACAGGCTGAATGAAATGCATTTTTGCATTACATTTGGTCGATTGCTTCGGAAACCGCAGACGCCCGAGACCGTCGATGCCGCGTTGTTCGATCCGGACGATCTGCCGGAGGACGTCCCCGCGCTCTGCCGTGACGATCGAGGATCTGAAGGCGTACCGGCGGACCGGGAAGGTCATCGTGAAATGAAACGTTCTCTCTCCGGCACGCCACCAGCGTTGTGCGAAATGTTCTTTTCCATCCAATCATGGCATGGAAATTCTTGACAAGAAAGACGGGATTGAATACGTTACACTTGAACCCCCCTTCATCGAACATCATGCATTCGGAGGAATCATCTTGAAAAGAATCGCTGTGCTGATTTTGCTGCTTGCCGCAACAGTCACGGCCGCCTGCTCCAAAACCGGCAACAACGAAATTTTGGGGGACGGGAATCCGCCTGAAAATCCGGACGGCGGCGGATGGGACGATGTCTATGAACAGCTGCCTGCCGATTACGAGACGCTGGCGTCGGAATTGTTCGCGAAGCTTTCGGGCACCTGGGTCGGCTTCGCGTTCGACAACCGCCAACGGATCGAAGTGACGATCCCTGAGCAAGATTTTTCCGGCAGGATAGCCGCATTGGGCGATATGGCGGGCGTGAATTTCATCCCCCGAATCGTCAACACGGACATAACGGTCACGGTGTCGCTGAAGCCAAACGGGAACATCCCCGCGGACGAATCGTTTGCCCCGATGGATGCCGTTTTGGAAATCAAGGCTATTCCGCGACTCTACCGAAAGTCCGGTGATGACGATTATACGGTTCGGGTTGTCACGATCTCGGCTGAAAAGAATTGGATCAAAAAAGACAAGAGCGTCGATCGCGATCCTTTCCCGTTTGACGATCTCGATCACTTCTCGTTTGAGTTTGAAGTCAAGGCCGGTCAACCCGAAGGTCCGGGGGAAGGGATCCTTTATCCCTGGAATGAAGCGCTGACCGGCATGACGAAAGTGGCGTAATCCGAACCGGAACGGCAAAGGCATCCGCCTCCACCATCCGATATCCGTCGGGTACGACAAACGGCGGTTGCGCTGCGGTCATTCGTCTGCATGCGCAGCGGGATCCTCTGCGTATTGCCGGATCAAACCAAATCGGGTATGGTATGATCATCCTACCATCCGCCAACGGCGCAGATCATCGTTTCAGGGAGCGGATAAATGTTGCATGCACATCGCCGAAGAAGCCCTGACGCAATATCCCGTGGCAGCCTCGAAGCGTACTGGACCGCGCCGGACGCAATCCGCTCCGAGCTGATCTGGCTGGAGGCGCTGAGCCGGGAATCGGACCTGACCGTTCCCGAACCCGTCCGGAACCGCCGGGGAGAGCTCGTAACCTTCGCGGGCGGCGCCGCCTGCACGCTGCTGACCTGGGTGGACGGGGAACAGCGCGAGCGCATCGCGACCCCCGAAGAAGCCGAAGCCGTCGGCGCCATGATCGGCAGGCTGCACCGGCATTCGGCGGGCCGGAAGGCCCCGGAGGGGTTCACGCGTCCCGCGTACGACGATTCCCGCATCCTGGAGACGCTAACCAGGCTGGACGAACTCGCCCGGGCAGGCCGGCTCCCCGCGGAGGAGACGGCCCTGCTCCGGCGCGCGGGTCTCCGGGCGGTCCGCCGGGTGAACGCGCTGGACCGTTCGCCGGAAAACGGGGGGCTGATCCATGGCGATCTGAACCCCGGGAACATCGTGTTTCACGGCGCGGAGGCAAGGCCGATCGATTTCGGCGCGTGCGGATTCGGACATTATCTGTACGATTTCGGCTGGGCGCTGAGCCACATCCCCCCTTCGCTCAGGGAGCATGTGATCCGGGCCTACGCCGGGCACCGGGCGCTGCCGGACGACCATGTCGAGCTGCTGGAACATTTCTTCTTCGCTTCGCAGCTCGACACGATGAGCTTCTGGCTGGGCCTGGCGGATTGGGAAGAATGGCTGCCCGATTCCATCCGCAGGCTGGCCGCGCGGGAAGCGGGCGCGTATCTTCGCGGGGAGCCGTTCCTGTTCGACGGTACGGCATAGAAATGCGGCGCACAGCCGCGCCATGATCCCGCCACGGCCTTTTCCTCCGTCATTTTACGGATTCTCCCAGCGGAACGGCGTCGTGTCGAAGAAGAGATCGGGATTCGCCGGCGTGTTGTGCACCCAGAACGTGAAATGCAGGTGCGGACCCGTGGAGAAACCGGTGGAGCCGACGAGACCGATGACGTCCCCTTTCTTCACGGTATCCCCGGCGCTCACATGCAGCTCCGACAGGTGCGCGTACTGCGAAAACAGCCCCATCCCGTGGTCGATGTAGATCGTCAGCCCCGTCAGGTACAGCTCCTCCGCCAGCACGACGACGCCGTCGTTCGTCGCCGCGATCGGCGTCCCCTCGGGAGCCGCGAGATCGATCGCGTTGTGCGTGCTGCTCAACTTCCCGTTGATGTACCGCGTATAGCCGTAGGGCGTCGACAGCCGGCCTTCGATCGGCTTGAGGAACGGCGAATCGAACAGGAACGTCTCCGCGGAGCGGGACCGCGCCTCGTTCACCTTCTTCTGGTCGGCTTCGATCCGCTCCGTGTTGCGGCGCATGGCTTCCATTTCTTCCGATACGGTCAGGTGTTGCGTGCTGAACGTTTTCGCCTTCACCTCAAGCCGCGCGCCGCCGACCGTGTAGGTGCCCGGCTTCGTCGACCGCGGAACCGGCAGATAGGTGAAATGGCCGGTCTTGTACGGCTTCAGCTCATACGTCTTCCCTTGCCACTCCACCGCGCCCGGCTCTTCGCTCCGCACCAACACCGCGTCGCCGGGATAGGTCACGCCGGGAAACAACACCGTCCCGCTTCCCGGCATCATCACCGCCAGCGGATCCGCGTACAGCGCCGCCTCCTCCGCCCGCAGCCGGCGCCGCTCCCGTTCCTCCCGGATCGCGGCGGCGACTTCCGGCGTAACCTCCGAATGCCAGGTCAACCCGCCGTCGACCGACACGAGCAGGGGATGGTCCAGACCGCTGTCCTCATCCGCCAGCGCCCAGCCGATCCGTCCCGATACCGGTTGCACCCGCTTCGCGCGGATCGTCCTGCCGTCGATCACGATGGGACGGGACGCGTCGAAATCGAGATGCGCGGCCTCGATCTTCCGCAGCGCTTCGAGGAACGCCGCCCGTTCGTCCGCTTCCCGGCCGCCCGTCCCGGGAACGCCCGCATCGCCTGCATGCGCCGCCTCCCCGGCTCCGGACGTCACCCCGACTCCGGCTTCCGCTCCGCCCGGCGCTTCCGCATCCGCGTCGCCGGCTCCGGAGGCCGTTCGCCCCTCCGTCAGGGCGGACGCAAGCCCGTCGCCCTCCGGCATCGTCCAGTCCGGACCCGCCTCGCGCCAGGTCAGCCCGCCGTCTTCGGTCACCATGACGGTTCCGTCGTCAAAGATGTACCATCCCGCATCCAGGTCCGCCATGCGGAAATCGACGATCGTCCGCTTCGCGGGCCCCGGCCCCGTCTCCGCCTGTCCGTCCGGCGGCGCGACGTCCCCGCGTCCGGCCGTCTGCGCAACATCCGCAGGCAGCCCGCCCGCGGCTTGCCGCGCGCCGTCCCGTGCCGTCCCGAACAGCCCGTCCGCCACCAGCCAGACGAACGCCGCGGCCGGCAGCGCGTACAAAACAAGCCACGCCGCGAACCTTCCGCGCCTCCGCCTTCTCCGTCTGGCCGCGCGGCGGGGCGTCCGATAACCGGCTTCCACGTGCCGCACCTCCCCCGTCCGAATCTCCCAGACCGCTTTTCTTTTTCCATTGTACCATCGGGACGGCGGATCAGACAGGAGGCGTTCAGGCAGCACAATGGACACACGGTTCGCCCCCGGCAAGACGGCTTTTCCCGTCCCATATGAAACAATCCCCTTCGCTCCTGTTGAGCGAAGGGGACAAGGTCAAAACGAGGCCCCGCTGATCGAAGGGGATGGGATCGAAATGCTCCCGAACAAGCGTCCCGGATGTCCGGGGCTTCGTCCCGACATCCCGCCATCCTCCGGGAGCGGCGAAACGGAATGGAACGTTCCCGCTAATAGACCGCCAGCTTGCCGTACGGTCCGTCGATGATCTCGATCCTCGTCTCGAAGATGTCCGTGAGCAGATCCGGCCGCATGATCTCGTCCACCGTGCCGAAAGCGGCGATCTGCCCGTTCTTCATCGCGCAGATCCGGTCGGAATACCGCGCCGCGAAGTTGATGTCGTGCAGCACGACCACGATGGTCCGGCCGAGCTCGTCCGCCGCCCGGCGCAGGTGCTCCATCATCTGCACGGCCCGCGCGATGTCGAGGTTGTTCAGCGGCTCGTCGAGCAGCACGTACTCCGTCTCCTGGCACAGCACCATCGCGACGTAGGCCCGCTGCCGCTGCCCGCCCGACAGTTCGTCCAGGAACCGGTGCTCGAGGTCGGTCAGCCCGAAGAAGTCGATGTACTTCGAGATGATCGCCTCGTCCTCCTTCGTGAGCCTGCCCTTCGAATACGGGAACCGGCCGAAGCCGACGAGCTGCCGCACCGTCAGCCGCGTGATGAAATGGTTCTCCTGCCGGAGGATCGTCAGAATCTTCGCGATGTCGTTCGATTTCGAGCGCGCGATGTCCATGTTCGCGACCCGGATCCGGCCCTCGTCCATTTTCAGCAGCCGGCCGATCATGAGCAGCATCGTCGACTTGCCCGCTCCGTTCGGGCCGATCAGCGAGGTGATGCCCGCCTTCGGGATTTCGATGTTCAGCGGGCCGATCCGGACTTCGCCGCCGTAGGTTTTCCGGACATTCTGAAGGGTGATCATAGCGATCGCTTCCTTAACAATACGGTCAGAAACGCGATGCCGCCGAACAGCTCGATGAGCACGGAGACGACGGTCTGCGCGTGGAACACGTGGTACAGCAGGAAATAGGCGGACGTCAGGACGCCGAACCCGATCGCGAACGCCATCGGCAGCACGTACCGGTGGTCATGGGTCGGCGCCGCCTGGTAGCTCAGCATGGCCACGAGGAAGCCGAAGAACGTCATCGGGCCGATCAGCGCCGTCGTCGTCGCCATCAGGACGGCAATCAGCACGAGGAACAGGATGACGTGCGCCTGGTAGTGCACGCCGAACGCGGTCGCCGCGTCCCTGCCGAGCGAGAGGACGTTCAGCCGCCGCGAGAGCAGGAACATCGCCAGCGCCGTCGCGAGCACGAGCGGAATCACGATCGGAAAATATGCCGCATCCGCGTTGTTGACCGAGCCGATCAGCCGCGCCTGCAGCAGGTCGAACTCGGACGGCGATAGCACCCGCCGCATGAAGCCCGACACCGAGTTGAGACCGGCACCGATGATGATGCCGACGAGCAGCATCAGGTGCAGGTTGCCGTACCTGCCCGACAGCAGCCAGCCGAACAGGATCAGGCTCAGGCCGATCATCAGCGCGACCTGCAGGAAGAACGCGCCCGTGCCGGTGAACCGGACGAGTGTCGTCGCGCCGAAGAAGAACAGCACGCTCGTCTGGATGAACGAATAGAGCGATTCGTACCCCAGGAGCGACGGCGTGATGATCCGGTTGCCCGTCACCGACTGGAACGCGACCGTCGCGAAGCTGTGGCAGAGCGCCGCGATGAACATCGCGGTGACGGAGGTGAGCCGCCGCTTCACGACCGGAATGAACGACGGCGAATCGACCGGCACCGGTTGGTTGTACAGGATGAGGCCGAGGACGGCCGCAACCCCCGCGCCCAGGAACAGGCAGAGCAGCAGCCAATAGCGCCTCGCGTCCCGCCGCGTGCGGAACGCGCCGGTCCTCCGCACGCGCATTCCGGTTTCCGCGCCGCATCCCGCGGCATATCCGACATCCAGCGCGCTCATCGCACCCTCCCGCTCCTTCGCTGCCGCAGCAAAATCAGGATGAAGACGGCCGCGCCGAGCGTGCCGAGGATGAGCGACACCGGCACCTCGAAGGGCATGATCACGACGCGGGCGACGATGTCGCACAGCGTGATCGTCCCCATCCCCGTCAGGCACACCCAGGGCAGATTGCTCCGCAGATCGTCGCCCCGGATCATCGAAACGATGTTCGGGACGATGAGCCCGAGGAACGGAATGTTCCCGATGACGGCGGCGACGACGCCGACACAGACGGCGACCAGGGCGTTGGCCAGCAGGATGAGCCGGTGGTAATGGAGCCCCAGCGCCGTCGCCACGTCTTCGCCGAGCCCGGCGATCGTCAGCCGGTTCGCGTACAGGAAGGTGATCAGGGTGACCGCCACGATGATCCACAGATGTTCGTATCGTCCGGCCTGGACGGGCGCGAACGAGCCGATGAACCAGTTCTCGATCACCTGGGACATGTTGAACCGGAGCGTCATGAATGTGGAAAAAGCCGAGACGACCGCGCCCAGCATCATCCCCGTGATCGGCACGATGAGCGACGAGCGCAGGCGGACATGCCGCAGAAACAGGAAGAAGATCATCGTGCCGACGAACGAGAACACGATGGCGCCGGTCATGCGCATGACGAGCGTCGGGCCCGGAACCAGCAGGTATGCCGCGAGCAGCCCGAGGCCGGCCCATTCGGTCGTGCCGGTCGTGGTCGGTTCGACCATCTTGTTCCGGGTTACGAGATGCATGATGAGCCCCGTCATCGCCATCGCGGCTCCGGTCAGCATCAGGGCGATCGTGCGCGGCACCCGCGTGATGAAGAACATGTCCCGGCCGTCCTCCCGCCCCCAGATGTCGTATACGCCGGTGAACAGCGAGACGGCCCCGAGGGCGATCACGGCGAAGACGGCAAGGACGAACGGGACGGTGATGAGTCGGTTGCGCTCGGGGCGCGGTTCGGCAAGCGGAGGCGGAGACCCAATCTCCGCCTCATGCATCGCATGCGTGGACACGGCGGCGTACTCCTCCGGTGGACTTCGGGATGCGCGTCAGGACGACTTGCTCATCCATTCAGCGATCGCTTCGAAAATTTCGATGTACGTCTGGATCGATTCGTTCGTATACGTGTCGGCCGGCGCGATGTAGATTTGCCCCTTCGATACGGCGGTCGTATTTTGCAGGGCCGGTGCATTCACGATGACGTCCTGCGCCGGCGTGCTCTCTCCCTCGCTCGAAATCGCCGCGTCGCGGTCGAGCACCATCAACCAGTCGGGGTTGCTCTGCGCGATCGCTTCAACCGAGACTTCGTCGCCCTGGTGATCGGATGTCGCGTTCTCGATTTCGAGCGCCGGCACCCAGCCGAAGATGTCGAACAGCGGACCCCAGACGCGGCCGTTGTGCGGCGCCGAGTAACCGATGTTGCCGCCGGACACGATGACGCCCATCACCCTGTCCGTGCCGTTGTAGGCGGCCTTCGCTTTTTCCAGCGCCTGGTCGAACTCGGCGATCAGCGCCTTCGCTTCCTCTTCCTTGCCGAAGATTTGACCGAGCAGCGTCGTGATGTCCTTGAAGCCGTTTACGAGCTGTTCGCCCGCGGTGCCGTCGGTTGCGGACACGTTCATGTCGATGTTGATGACCGCCGCATCCGGGACCAGCGCCTTGATGTCTTCATAGAAGCCGGAGAAGCGTTGGCCCACGATGACCAGATCCGGATTGACCGCCGCGATCACTTCCAGGTTCGGCTCCCGGTGGTTGCCGATGTCCCGCACCGAGTCGTCGGTCTTGTAGCCGATGCCCGCCGGCATGACGGCCTTCGGAGCCGCCGCGAGCTTGATGCCCCACGCCTCGAGCGTCTCGAACGTCCGGTTGTCGAGCGCGACGACGGTCTGCGGGTTGACCGGAATCGTGACCGTATTGCCGCTCGCGTCCGTGTATTCGATCGTCGCCGGCTTTCCGGAATCCGCCTGACCGGCCGTCTGCCCGGCCGCCTGTTCGGATGCGGACGGTTCGGCGGACGCGCTTCCGCCTGCGGCGCCGGTGGCGTTGTTGGAGCCGGCGCTGTTATCCGCACGGCCGCATGCCGCAAGGGCCAGAACCCATACAGCCATGAACAGGAGGGTAACGTAGCGTCTCATTGTGTTTCTCTCCCCGCCCCTTGTGTCATTCTAATTGATAATGAATATCATTCGCACATTAGCGATTATAGCAACGTCTGCCTGAAAATGCAACATGAAAATTTGCGGCAAACAAATGCCCGCCGTTGCGGATGCAGGTTCCGCTGCTTTCCATGCGAAACCATGAAAAAAGCAGGCTGTCCCGTTGGACAACCTGCCCGCTCCCTTGCCTGCAACGGTTGTTCCGCCTCCGCGACGGCGATGCATGCCGGAAGGATCCATCGGAGTACCGGGCCAAAAAAAAAGGACGGGAGCGCCTGCTCCCGTCCTGCGCGCCACCGCATCCCGCGCGATGGCGGTCCCGGATTACCGGATTTGCTCGCCGCCGCCCGCCCGGATCGTGTAATGGTGATCCCGGGACGCTTCCTCTATTTCCCGGAAGGCCCAATGGTTCGCCGGCACATCCGGCCAGCTCGGTTGCGACACCCCGTACAGCGGACCGCGTCCGAACATCCGGTTGATCACCTTGACCGCTTCCGCACGGGTCAACGCCTTGTTCGGCCTGAACGTTCCGTCCCCGTAACCGTCGAGGATGCCGGCCGCGGCCGCCGCCTCGATGGAGGCTGCTGCCCAGTGGCTCGGCTGCACGTCGGCAAAACGGGGTTTCGCGCCGGCCGTCGCGCGGAGATTCTGGTAGCGCACGGCAATGACCGCCATCTCCGCCCGCGTGACCGGATCGTTCGGCCGGAAGTTGCCTTTCCCGTCGCCGCCCATCAGACCGAGACGTTTCACGTTCTCGATCGCGGCCGCCGCCCAGTGCGTCGCCTTGACGTCCTTGAAGGAGCTTGGGCCGCTGCCTCCGGCAAAGCCCAGGTTGCGCGTCAGCAGCACGGCCAGTTCGGCCCGCGTAATCCCCTGATTCGGCCGGAAGGTGCCGTCGCTGAAGCCTCTGATGTAAGCCGAATGGAACCGCACCGGCTCTTCTTCGGGCTCCCGTCCGTCATCGGACGTGTCCGGCGGCTCTTGCGAAGTCTCGTCGGGTTCGGGCGACGGAATCACGGGAACAAACGGTACGACGATGCTCCTCGGATTGACCGTCACTTTCGCGATCGCCTTTTCGACGATGCCCTCGACGGTGCCTTCCACCGTGAACGTGCCCGGATTCGCATATTGGTCCGGATCAATCGCATCCCAGGTGACCGCCTGCTCTACCTGTTCGATGCCCGTCGCGTTGCGGTTGATGCTCACCTTCACTTTGTCGGGCAGCACCGGCGCCGTTCCCGCGGTCGTGCTGACCTGCACTTCCTCGACGCCCCGCACCTTGCTCTGCGCGAACATCCAGTCGATGAGCATGCCGCGCTCCTCGTCCACGTACTCGTTGTAGACCGGGAGCCAGACGGCATGGCCGTCGAACACGAAGCCGTCATACG
>Ga0207871_100300_pt1 | contig 22393 bp, 18 predicted proteins | sample Passage260A_FD_187371 | JGI IMG/M metagenome (GOLD analysis project Ga0207871, IMG submission 187371) | Cellulose adapted compost microbial communities from Newby Island Compost Facility, Milpitas, CA, USA - Passage2 60A (SPAdes) (version 2) ...
AATCACTCCAACGCAGAGAATCCTTGCCATTATTATAACATATTACCGCGGTGAATGGGTAAAGTTTTATTGTATAAAAAAGACTATCGACAGGGACTTTGTCGACAGTCTGAGGAGGCCGCTTGAGGCGGCCTCCTCTTTCGTGTCAGGACGGAATTCAGGCTTTCCGCGGACGACAAGTCCCGTCTTCCCCGGGCGGATCCCCGAGTTCCCATCCGCCGGCGGACGCGCGGGCTTCGAACCGGCGGACCCGTCCTTCCCCGTCCTCGGCTTCGACGATCAGCCGTCCGCCCATGGCGGGCCGGATCGTGTGGATCTCCCCGTCCGGCATCCGCTCCCCGACAAGCGGCGCAAGGACCGGGATGAGCATGTCCTCGAGCCACATGCGCTCGAGATGCCAGAGGGGCGGCTCGAGCGGCGGCGGATAGCCGTCGGACGGCGCGCCGAGCGCGCGGGCCAGCGCTTCGGGCTCGTCCGGCAGCATCCTGCCCGCGCCGACCGCCGCGGTCCACCGCAGGCAGAGCTCGACGGTCCGCGCGATCTCGCCGTAGTCGAGCGTGCCGTTCGCATAGCGGATCTCGACGGTGCCGTTCGCGTACCAGGCGCGGACGTTGATGCCGCACCGGTGGGACTGCGGCCGGCCGGGATTGTGCAGCGCGGGGCTGCCGGGGTTCGCCGCGTACCGCGCGCGCATCTCCGGCGTCACCGGCGGGCAGAATAACAGCCGGTGTCCGGCCGTGCGGAACAGCCGCCGCAGTGCGTCCTGCGTTCGCAGCGCCGCATCGAGGAGCGGCGCGACGATCGTCTCGCCCCAGGCCGACAGATCGACGTGCACATGGAGGCCGCAGCTCCAGTTCACATACGCGCCGGAGCGTTTCAGCCGTTCCGCCGCCAGACGGATGCTCTCCCGCTCGTCCCAGGCGAGCGGCGGCGATGCGAGTTCCGCGCCCGAACGGGCCCCCCTTTCGTCGAAGAGCAGTTCCTCGGGGTGCAGCGTCCAGCCGGGCGGAAGCTCCCGTTCGTCCGGCTTGTCCCCGACGAACTCGAGCTCCACGCCGAAACGGAGATCGGTCCATTCGACCTCAAGCGGCCAGGTCATTCAGGCATCTTCCTCCCCGTGTCAGAGATGTTGCCATGACGGGCAGGCCGGGGAGGCGAACGGGATCACCAGGGGATTTTCAGGACCGGCATGGCGTCTCCTCCCGCGACTTCGGAATTTCTTCCATGGTTTTCGCCGCGCGGCGTTAAATTCCTTTTTGGTAACAAACGGCCAACAGGCGTTTTTCGCATCCGTGCGGGACCCGCCCGATGCTACGACGCCGAGTGATCGGCCTGAAGCGCCGGATCGGGAAAACGCGGCCATGCCCGGGCCGCGTTTTTTGCATGCGCGTTTCCATCCATCTCCTGATCCGGACGGTGCGGAAACGATTGCGGCGCGCCGGGCGCGTCAGTTATACTAGGTACGGCATTTTACCTTTTAATGGAGGATAGCAACATGACTGACAAAATCAGACTCGGCGTCGTGGGATACGGCAATCTCGGACGCGGCGTCATCCAGGCGATCGGACAAAATCCGGACATGGAGCTCGTCGCGGTGTTCACGCGGCGCGATCCTTCGCGGCTTGAAGGGGAAGCGGGCGTTCGATTTGAGCATATATCCGCCGCCGAGCAATACAAGGGCCGCATCGATGTCATGATCATGTGCGGCGGGTCCGCGACGGACCTGCCCGAGCAGACGCCGGCGATGGCGGCGATGTTCAACACGGTCGACAGCTTCGACACGCATGCCCGGATTCCGGAATATTTCGAGAAGGTGGACGCGGCGGCCCGCAAGGCCGGCACGGTGAGCGTCATTTCGACCGGGTGGGATCCGGGTCTGTTCTCGCTGAACCGCCTGCTTGCGGAAGCGGTTCTGCCGCAGGGCAAGGAATACACGTTCTGGGGCAAGGGGGTCAGCCAGGGCCATTCCGACGCGATCCGTCGCGTGCCCGGCGTGAAGGCCGGCGTTCAGTACACGATTCCGTCCGCCGAGGCGATCGAGCGCATCCGCGCAGGCGAAACGCCGGACCTGACGACGCGCGAGAAGCACACGCGCCATTGCTTCGTCGTGGCGGAGGAAGGCGCGGACAAGGCGGAGATCGAGCGCGCGATCGTCACGATGCCGAACTACTTCGCCGACTATGACACGACCGTCACGTTCATTACGGAAGAGGAACTGCGCCGGGACCACGCCGGCATGCCGCACGGCGGCTTCGTGATCCGCAGCGGCATCACGGGCAAGGGGACGAAGCAGATCATCGAGTTCAGCCTGAAGCTCGAGAGCAACCCGGAATTTACGGCCAGCGTGCTGACCGCCTACGCGCGGGCGGCTTACCGCCTGCACCGGGACGGCGTGACGGGCGCGAAGACGGTGTTCGACATTCCCTTCGGCCTCCTGTCGCCGAAGTCGCCGGAGGAGCTGCGCGCAACGTTGCTGTAAAACGGTACTTGCGGTAGGTTTTCTTACACAAATTTGCATTTGTTGTGAACCAAAGTAACCGGACCGCGTTACTTTGGTTCACGTTTTTATGGAAAAAATAGTCATAAATTCATTTAATCGTGTTACAAAAAAAGATTTATTGGCGCAACGGCGATCAATGCGTTAGACTGTTGACTATCGCTGCGGAAGTGCAAAGGTTCAGCGTGAAAATGCAAAGGCAATTCGTCAAAGGAGAGTGAACGGATGGCGACGATTCTGTCGGAAGAAAGTCTGACGCAGGCGAAGGAGTACGTTGACCGGGTCTACAAGACCGTCATCGCCCGCAACCCGCACGAGAGCGAATTCCATCAGGCCGTGAAGGAGATCTTCGAATCGCTCATTCCCGTGCTCGCGAAGGAGCCGCACTATATCAAACACAACATCCTGGAGCGGATCGTCGAGCCCGAGCGCTTCATCACCTTCCGGGTGCCGTGGGTCGACGACAACGGCAACGTGCAGGTGAACCGCGGTTTCCGCGTGCAGTACAACAGCGCGCTCGGTCCCTACAAGGGCGGCCTGCGCTTCCATCCGTCCGTCAACGCGAGCATCATCAAGTTCCTCGGTTTCGAGCAGATCTTCAAGAACGCGCTCACCGGCCAGCCGATCGGCGGCGGCAAGGGCGGATCGGACTTCGACCCGAAGGGCAAATCCGAGAACGAGATCATGCGGTTCACGCAGAGCTTCATGACGGAGCTCTACAAGTACGTCGGTCCGGATGTCGACGTCCCGGCGGGGGACATCGGCGTCGGCGCCCGGGAGATCGGCTACATGTACGGCCAGTACAAGCGCATCCGCGGCAGCATCGAGGCCGGCGTCCTGACGGGCAAGGGCATCGGCTACGGCGGCAGCCTGGGCCGCAAGGAGGCGACGGGCTACGGTCTCATCTATTTCGTCGAGGAGATGCTGAAGTCGAAGGGGCTCGGCTTCAAGGACGCGACGGTGGTCGTCTCCGGTTCCGGCAACGTCTCGATCTACGCGATGGAGAAGGCCCAGCAGCTCGGCGCGCGCGTCGTCGCGTGCAGCGACTCGAACGGCTATGTCTATGACCCGCAGGGCATCAATCTTGAAACCGTGAAGCGGATCAAGGAAGTCGAACGGAAGCGGATCCGCGAATACGTGAAGGAGCATCCGCACGCCACCTATACCGAGGGCTGCGAAGGCATCTGGTCGATTCCGTGCGACATCGCCCTGCCGTGCGCGACGCAGAACGAGATCTCCGAAGCGTCCGCGCGGCTGCTCGTCGCGAACGGCGTCAAGGCGGTCGGCGAAGGCGCGAACATGCCGTCGACGCTCGAGGCGATCGACGTCTTCCTGAAGAACGGCGTTCTGTTCGGGCCGGCCAAGGCGGCCAACGCCGGCGGCGTCGCCGTCTCCGCGCTCGAAATGTCGCAGAACAGCATGCGCCTCTTCTGGTCGTTCGAGGAAGTCGACGCGAAGCTGCATCAGATCATGAAGAACATCTACCAGAGCAGCGTGAAGGCGGCCGAGGAGTACGGCTATCCCGGCAACCTGCTCGTCGGCGCGAACATCGCCGGCTTCAAGCGGGTGGCGGACGCCATGATCGCGCAGGGCGTGGTATGATCCTCTAAAATCATAGGAATCCGTACGGGTGCGGTTGACGGCCGCACCCTTTTCTGTTATGGTCGGGTTGGCAGGGGCATTCCGCCGCGCGGCGGAATGCCTTCGTCCATCTCGAGCATCTGGTGGAGGGGATTCGGATGAGGAACATGCTGCAGCGATCGCATGCTGCAAAGGACGGGATCTACCATGAACCATAGCGCTCGGATTCCTTCGCGTTCGGGTCGGGAACATGCGCAGCCGCTCTACCCGACGGAAGTCTGGGAATGCACGAATGAGGACTGCCCGTGCTGGATGCGGAAGGGACTGACCTTCGAGGAACAGCCGAAATGTCCGATGTGCGGTTCGGAGATGATGCCGGGCGAGCGGATGCTGCCCCGCGTCAGCGACAAGGAACCGCGATAGGACGGGGGCGCGGAACATGTGGACCTGCCGGCGGCGGGTCTTTTTTTTCGTTCGGGACGGACGGACGGGCGCTGTTGCGGTTCCGCGGGTGATTATTTATAGTGGTAGTGATCGGAAGAGGGGAAGAAGATGACGGGAATCCGTGTTTCACCGTGGCCGGCCGTGCTGCTGGCCGCGCTGCTGGCCGTCCTGGGGCTCTGCGGGCGGGCGGAGGCGCACGCCGTGCTGGAGCGTTCTTCGCCCGCGCCCGGCGAACGGCTGGAGGCGGGACCGGATGAAGTCCGGCTGGAGTTCAACGAGCCGGTCGACGCGAAGGTCGGCTACGTGAGGGTGCTGGACGGCCGATCCGGGCGGGTCGCGGACGGCGATCCGGAAGCGCTGGACGGCGGCCGCACCCTTCGGTTGCCGCTGCCGCGGCTCGGAGAAGGATTGTATACGGTCACCTACCGCGTGGTGTCGGCGGACGGGCACCCGGTGGAAGGGTCCTACGTGTTCGTCGTCGGCGATCCGCCGGAGGCGATCGACGCCTCCGCGTTCGATCTGCACCGGCAGCTCGGCCACGAAGGGCACGGCGGAGGCGCTGCGACGCAGCTCACCGCCCGGGAATTTCTGATCTATGCCGCGCGGGCGTTCTATTACGGCGCGCTGCTGATCGCGGCCGGCTGGTTCGTCTGGTCGGCGTGGGCGCCGCGGCGCTCCGCGTCGTTCGGAGAGGCCTTCCGCGATTGGAGCGGCCGGTGGGGGCTGTGGGCGACGCGCGCCTTCCTCGTCGCGGCGCTGGTCCATGTGTTCTTCCATGCCGTGGAGCTGACGGAGGGACTGCCGCTGTCCGAATGGGGCAGGCTGTTCACGGCGACGGACATCGGGCGGGCGTGGACCGTCACGCTGGCGCTCGCGCTGATCGGGCCCCTGGCCCGGACCGCTTCGCGTCCGGTCGGGTGGCTCTGGGCCGGCGCGCTGCTGCTCGTGGAGAGCTTTTCCGGGCATGCCGCAGCTTACGAACCCGGGTGGCTGACGATCGGGCTCGATTACGTCCATCTCGCGGGCGCTTCGATCTGGGCGGGCGGGCTCGCGATGCTGGCCGGCCTCTGGTCCAGAGACCGGAAGGAGGCCGCGCGGTTTGCCGCGGTGTTCAGCGGGCCGGCCCTCTGGGCGATGGCGGCGATGGCGGCGAGCGGACTGTCAAGCGCGTGGGTGTTCCTGCCGGGGCCGGCGTATCTCTTTTACACCGCATGGGGCTTCCTGCTGCTGGTGAAGACGGGGCTTGCGCTGCTGGCCGTGCTGGCGGGCGGCCTGATCCGGCTGCGGCTCCGGCGGGGAGGCATGCCGCAGGGCGCGCTGCTCAAGGCCGATGCGGCGATTCTGGCCGCGATCGTCGTCATCGTCGGGCTGTTCACCTACATCAGCCCGCTGCCGGCGAACGAACCGGTCTACGCCCACAAAATGGGCGAGGACATGCACCTGACGCTGCGGATTACGCCGAACGTACCGGGTGAGAACACCTTTATCGTCAAGGTGTGGCTGCCGGAGCCGCTCGGCGAGCCGAAGTCGGTCGCGCTCAGGCTCCGTTCGGAGGACCGGCCGGACGCGGGGCCGATCGACGTGCCGCTCGAGCCGTACGAGGATACGGAGATCGACAATTTCTCCGGTTTCGTGAAATCGACGTACCGGGCGGAGGGGCCGTATCTGCCGTTTCCGGGGCGGTGGACGGCGGAGATCCGCGTGGTCGACGCGGAGGACAACGAGAAGGTCCACCGCGAACCGTTCCGCAATTATTGATGCGGCGCGAAGACTGTTCCGGCGTGAAGTTTATCCGGCGCGTATCGCGGGGTGTTTCGATGAAGCTGTCCTACCGGACGATCAAGCATTTGATCCTCTGGACGCCGACGGTCACGATCGGGCTGTGGGAGTATGTGCGGCACACGGTGCTCCTGCCGTATGTGTCGATGGATCTCGGCAACCTGCTCGCGCCCCTGATCGTGCTGCTTGTATCGGCCACGCTGCTGAGGAAATTGTTCGCGATGCTCGAGGCGACGCAGGAGGAGTTGCAGCGGGAGCGCATGCTGAAGGCGGCGCTCGAGGAGCGGGAGCAGCTCGCGCGGGAGCTGCACGACGGCATCTCGCAATCGCTGTTTCTGCTTTCGGTCAAACTGGACAGGCTGGACCGGACGGATTGCGACGAGGAGGCCCGCGCGGTGGCCGCGGCCATCCGCGAGACGGTGCGGCGCGTCTACGACGACGTCCGCCAGTCGATCGCGAATCTGCGCAGCATGCCGATGCCGGGCGATTTCTCCTGGATGGCATCGATCGAGGCGCTCGGCGGCGAGGTGGAGGACGCGGGCATCCGGTTCGAGTGCGCGGGAAGGCTGCCGGACCGGCTGCTCACGAACAAGGAGAAGGTCGAGCTGCTCGCGATCGTGCGCGAGGCGGTGCTGAACGCGCGCAAGCATGCGAACGCGCGGACGATCCGCGTCGCGATGGAGCCGACGGCGGGCGGAGGCTTCCGGTGCGAGATCGCGGACGACGGCATCGGGCTGGATGAGTCGAAGCTCAAAGCGTTCGACCGGTTCGGCATCCGGATGATGCGAAGCCGGGCCGGCGAGATGGGCTGGAAGCTGGACATCCGTTCCGGGCCCGGCGGGGGCACGGCGGTGTTGGTGGAGAAGCCGGATCCTGAGTGAAAGGCGGAAGGTCGGAATGGCGGACAGGTACGTGGATGAAGAGCGGTCCGGCGGGGAAGGACGGATCCGCTTTCTGATCGTCGACGATCACCCGCACGGGCGCGAGGGGATGCGGGACATCCTCGAAATGGAGCCGCGGTTTGCGGTCGTCGGCGAGGCCGCATCGGGGGAAGAGGCGCTGGAAGCGGCGCGGCGCCTCAAGCCGGACATCGTGCTGATGGACGTCAACATGCCGGGCATGGGCGGGCTGGAGGCGGCCCAGCTCGTAAAGCGGGAGCATCCGGACATGCGCATCGTGATGGTGACCGCCCACGACGAGCCGGCGTTCCTGTTCGAGGCGCTGCGCTGCGGGGCGCAGGGGTTCCTGCCGAAGAACGTCCGGCCGTCCGTCTGGGTGGACTATCTGCACGCGATCGCGAACGACGAGACGCCGCTGTCCTCGGAGATCGCCCGGATGCTGCTGAACACGTTCACCGTCGGCGGAGCGCGGGATGGCGATTCGGAAGGCGGCTTCGGAGCCGCCGGCATCCGGCATCGGAGCGAAGGGTCGGAGCAGCGCGGAGCTTCGACGGTTTCGGGGCGCGGCGGAGATGCCGCGGTTTCGGGACGGTCCGGGGATGCGGCCGGAAACGCGGCGTCGGCGGGCCGGCCGGCGCGGCGGTCGTGGCTTTCCCGCAGGGCCGATTCACCTTCCGCAGCTTCCGTTTCCGCGGACGCCGCGTCCTCGCCCTTCGCGCCGCCTTCCGTTTCATCGCGGCCCGTCGTCCGTCGTTCCGTCGGGATTCTGACGCCGCTCACCGCGCGGGAACGGGAAGTGCTCGAGCGCGTCGCGAACGGCGAGTCGAACCGCGAGATCGCGCAGCATCTCGGCCTGTCGGAGCATACGGTCAAAAACCACCTGAAGAACATTCTGCAGAAGCTGCATCTCGACAACCGGGTGCAGCTGGCGCGGTACGCGTACGAGACCGGCATCGTCGGCAGGGAAGGGGATCGGGACGGAGCCCGGTGACGAAACACGGGCCCGTCGGCTTCATGCAGGCGAAGGACCGGACCGGGACGCCGGCGGAACGGATGGGGAATGCATCGCGCTGCGGCGCGGAGCATGTGGTGAACAGGTGACCGGCACGAGTTTATAAATTGTTCAATTTTATAGCCCTTTCGCGTCATGTCGCATCCCGTCCGCCGCGCTAGAATCGAAACCGATTCTACCGGAAAGGACGGGATTCGATTTGATGAAGCGAATCATCGCGGCGGCGGCGGCTTTCGCCCTGTTCCTGACGGCGGCATGGCCGGCCTCGGCGCATGTGACGATCTCGCCGCAGGAAGCGGTCCGGGGATCGTATATGGTATTCACGGTGCGCGTGCCGAGCGAGAAGGAAGGGACCGAGACGACCGCGGTGCGCGTCGTGTTCCCCGAGGGCGTGTCCGTCAGCCGGTTCGAGCCGAAGCCGGGCTGGACGGTCGCATTCGAGCGCAATGCCGATCAGGCGATCACCGAAGTGACCTGGACGGCCGAACCGGGCCACGGGCTCGACGTCACCGAGTTCACGGAGTTCCGCATGTCCGGGCGCGTGCTGCCCGACGTGGAGCCCGGCACGCGGCTCGTCTGGAAGGCGTACCAGCATTACGCGGACGGCAGCGTCGTCGAATGGATCGGCGCGCCGGACACCGATTCGCCCACTCCCGCGCCGGTCACCGTCGTCGTGCCCGGCGATCCGGTCGACGACGGCCACGGCGGAACGCAGGGCGCCGCTTCCGCGGCGAACGACGGGGACGGCGGTTCCGCTGACACGCGCATGCTCGTGATGCTGATCGTGTCGTGGATATTGTCGATTACGGCGTTCACGCTTTCGCTGGTCCTCTACCTGGAAAAAAGAAAACAGCGGGCCCGGAACTGACGGCATCTTGCCTGCGACGCCCGCGCCGCACTTGCAAACCGTATCCAATTGTCTATAATAGATATCAATGCAATCCGGTCGAAATGCGATGACGGAGACGAGTAAGCAGTCACAGGGGCGCACAGGGAAGGGACGCCGGAGACTGAGAGCGTCCCCGCGTCAGCCGGCTGCCGAAATTCCCTCCGTAGCAGGCCGCTGAACGGGATGCCGCATGGTGAAAAAGCCCGCGGTTCCCCAGTAGGCTGTGCCCGGCGCGGTCCGTTATCCGCACAATGAGCAGCCGCCGGCTGCGATCGCCTCGTGCGTCGCCGGCCGGAAGGCGCGCGGAAGCGCGGCATGAATCGCGCGTCCGTTGCCGCCGCGGCTGGAAGAAGGGTGGTACCACGGTCCTCTCGTCCCTTTCGGGGCGGGAGGATTTTTTGTTGAAGCCCAAGACAGCACAAGTCCGGAGGTAATCGCGATGAAGGAACGTCTGGAAGCGCTCCGCGAGGAAGCGCTGCGGGAGCTGGCGGAGGCCGGCGACCCCGCCCGTCTGAACGATCTCAGGGTCAAATATCTCGGCAAGAAGGGCGCGCTCACCGAAATTTTGCGCGGCATGGGGGGCCTCACGGCCGAGGAGCGGCCGGTCGTCGGCCGGATCGCGAACGAGGTGCGCGCCGCGATCGAAGGGATGATCGAGGAGAAGCTGCGTCAGCTCCGGGAGGAGGAGACGGCGCGCCGGCTCAAGGCCGAGACGGTCGACGTCACGCTGCCGGGACGGAAGCCGCCGGCGGGCGCGATCCATCCGCTCACGAGGGTGACGCGCGAGATCGAGGACGTGTTCCTCGGCATGGGGTACACGATCGCCGAAGGTCCGGAGGTCGAGACGGACTTCTTCAACTTCGAGGCGCTCAACCTGCCGAAGGACCATCCGGCGCGCGACATGCAGGATTCGTTCTACATCACGGACGAGATCCTGCTCCGCACGCAGACGTCGCCCGTGCAGATTCGCGCGATGCGGGCGATGAACGGGCGGACGCCGCTCAAGATCATCTGCCCGGGCAAGGTGTACCGCCGCGACGACGACGACGCGACGCACTCGTTCCAGTTCAACCAGGTCGAGGGCCTCGTCGTCGACCGGAACATCCGCATGAGCGACCTCAAGGGGACGCTGCTGGAATTCGCGCGCGCGATGTTCGGCCCGCAGACGCGCATCCGGCTCCGGCCGAGCTTCTTCCCGTTCACCGAGCCGAGCGTCGAGGTCGACGTCACCTGCGTGCAATGCGGCGGCAGCGGCTGCCGGATGTGCAAGCACACCGGCTGGCTCGAAATTCTCGGCGCCGGCATGGTGCACCCGCGCGTCCTCGAGTACGGCGGATACGATCCGAACGAGGTGAGCGGATTCGCCTTCGGCCTCGGCATCGAGCGCGTCGCGCTGCTCAAGTACGGCGTGGACGACATCCGGAATTTCTACCTGAACGACATGCGGTTCCTGCGCCAATTCGCGCGGATGTAGGGAAAGGGGCGGCTCAATCGCGATGAAAGTCTCGTATCAATGGCTGAAGGAATACATCGACCTGGAGGGCATTGCGCCCGAAGCGCTGGCCGAGATGTTGACGCGCGGCGGCATCGAGGTCGACACGGTGGAGCAGCGCAACAGGGGCGTCTCGAATGTCGTCGTGGGCCATGTGCTGGAAAAACAGAAACACCCGGACGCGGACCGTCTCAGCGTCTGCAGGGTCGATGCCGGAACCGGCGAGATTCTCCAGATCGTCTGCGGCGCGCCGAACGTCGCCGCGGGGCAGAAGGTGCCGGTCGCGCTGATCGGCGCAAAGCTGCCGGGCGGCGTCACGATCAAGCGGGCGAAGCTGCGCGGCGTCGAATCGCAGGGCATGATCTGCTCCGCGAAGGAGCTCGGCATCAACGACAGGCTGCTGCCGAAGGAGATGCAGGAGGGCATCCTCGTCCTGCCGGAGGACAGCGTGATCGGCACGCCGATCACGGAGGTGCTCGGCCTCGACGACGCGGTGCTTGAGCTGGATCTTACGCCGAACCGCGCCGACTGCCTCAGCATGATCGGTGTCGCGTACGAGACGGCCGCGCTGACGGGCCGCGCGGTGAAACTGCCGGATGCGGGCGTGACCGCCGGGCCGGTCAAGGCGGCCGACAGGATCGCCGTCACGATCAGCGCGCCGGATCATTGCTTCCGCTACGCGGCCCGGTACGTGCAGGGGGTCAAGGTCGGCCCGTCCCCGCAATGGATGCAGAACCGGCTGATCGCGGCCGGCATCCGTCCGATCAACAACATCGTTGACATCACGAACTACGTCATGCTGGAATACGGCCAGCCGCTGCACGCGTTCGACGCCGACAAGCTGGGCGGCCGGATCGACGTGCGGCTCGCGCGGCCGGGCGAGACGATCGTGACGCTCGATGACCAGGAGCGCAAGCTGGACCCGGACATGCTGCTCATTACGGACGGCGAGCGCCCGGTGGCGCTGGCCGGCGTCATGGGCGGCGCGAACACGGAGGTGACGGACGGGACGGTGAACGTCGTGCTGGAATCGGCCGCGTTCGACGCCGCGTCGGTGCGCCGCACGTCCCGCCGCCTGGGGCTGCGCTCGGAGGCGAGTCTCCGCTTCGAGAAGGGCGTCGACCCGTCGCGCGTCGTGCCGGCGGTGGACCGCGCCGCGCAGCTCATGGCGCGCTACGCGGGCGGCACGGTCGCGGAGGGCGTCGTCGAGGCCGTCGTGCGCGAGGGAGAGCCGGCCGTCGTCCGCGTGCCGCTGGCGAAAATCAACGGCCGCCTCGGCACGTCGCTGTCCGCGGAGGAGGTGGAGGGCATTTTCTCGCGGCTCGGGTTCGAATCCGGGCTGTCCGCGGACGGCGTTTTCACCGTCAAGGTGCCGACCCGGCGCGGCGACATCTCCATTCCCGAGGACCTGATTGAGGAAGTCGCGCGGCTCTACGGTTACGACAACATCCCGGCGACGGCGATCGAAGGCAGCACGACGGCCGGCCGGCTGACCGGACCGCAGGCGATCCGCCGGGCGCTCCGGGAAAGGCTGGCCGACGCGGGCTTGCAGGAGACGTTCACCTACTCGCTCACGCATCCGTCCCGCACGCGCATGTTTACGCTGCTCGCCGAGGGCGCGGTGCCGATCCGGGTCGCGATGCCGATGAGCGAGGACCGGAGCGAGCTGCGCACGAGCCTCGTGCCGAGCCTGATCGATGCCGCGATCTACAACCGGAACCGGAAGAACACGGATCTCAGGCTGTTCGAGATCGGCAGCGTCTTCCTCACGAACGAGGAACGGCTCACGGGGCTGCCGCGGGAGAGCCACCGGATCGCGGGCCTGCTGACCGGCAGCCGGACGGACGCGCAATGGAACGTCAAGGCGGAGCCGGTGGATTTCTACGACGCGAAGGGCGTCGTCGAGCTCATCTTCGATCTGCTCGGCCTGAGCGGGCGGGTCCGCTACGAAGCGGCCGCGCCGGACAACCTGCATCCGGGCCGGGCCGCGAAGATCTGGCTCGACACCGGCGCGGGCGAGGCGCTGGTCGGCTACGTCGGCCAGCTGCATCCGGACCTCCAGCGGAAGGAGGAGCTGGACGACACCTACGTGTTCGAGCTCGCGCTGGATGAGCTGTACGCGCACGCGGATACGGCGATCACCCAGCAGCCGCTGCCGCGCTATCCGTCCGTCGAGCGCGACCTCGCGGTGCTCGTCGACCGCTCGGTCGAAGCGGGCGGCCTGCTCCGGGCGATCCGCGAAGCGGGCGGCGATCTGCTCGAGTCGGTCGACGTGTTCGACGTGTACGTTGACGACCGGCTCGGCGCGGACAAGAAGAGCGTCGCGTTCTCGCTCGTCTACCGCCATCCGGAGCGGACGCTGACGGACGAGGAAGTGAACGATCGCCACGCCGCGATCGTCGACCGGCTGGCCCGCGCGTTCGGCGCCGAATTGCGCAAGTAGGCGGCCGGCAGGCAGGAAACGGTCAAAGCCGCATCGAAGTAATGACGTCGGATATTCGGTGCGGCTTTGTGCTTGGATGCCGCATGCTCTGCGCCCCGACAGGCGCGGCGCCGCCGATCGCAACGACACGAAGGGAGGAGCGACCGATCATGGAGGCCGAACGCACCCGGGTGACCGTCGATATATTCGGGCAGCAGTACCGCCTGACCGGCCATGCCAGCGCAGAGCACATCCGGCGCGTGGCGGAGGCGGTGGACGATTACATGAACCGGATGGCCCGCCAGTTTCCCCGGCTGGACATGCCGCGGATTGCCGTGCTGACCGCCGTTCACATGACGGACGAGGTCATCCGCCTGCGCGAGGAGGCGGCGAGGCTGCGCCAGGAAGCGGAACGGCGCCGGAAGGCGGAGGAGGAGCTCGCGGAAGCGCGGGCGGAGATCGATCGGCTTCTGGCCGAGCGGGAGCGCCTGCGGCAGGAGATGGCCGCCGAGCGGCAGCGGGCGCAGGAGGAAGCGGCGCAGCGCCGCCGCGAAGCGGATCAGCGGCTGGCGGCCGCCGAGGCGGACTGGCGGCGGATGTACGAGGAACGGGAAGCCGAACTGCGGCGGGAAGCCGAGGCGAGGGAAGCCGCCCTTGAGCAGCAGATCGCGGAGCTGCGGCGGGAGGCCGAGGAGCGGGAACGCGAGGCCGCCGGATTGCGCGAACGGGCCGAGGCGGCGGAGCGCGAGGCGGAAGAGCGGCGCAACGATGCGGAGCAGGCCGGGCGGGAGGCCGGTGAACTGCGGGGCCGGGTCCGGCAGCTCGAGCAGAAGCTGCGCGAGCTCCAGGGAAGCTTCGAGCGCCTGACCCGCGAGCGCGACGAGCAGGCGGGGCGGGCCTTGCGGCTGGAGGAGCGGATCCGCGAGCTGGAGCTTGCCGCCGCGGAAGCGGAGGAGTGGCGCGCCCGCGCCGGGGCGCTCGAGGAGGAGCGCCGGCAGGCGGACGCGCGCGCGGCCGAGTGGGCGGCAAAGTTCGAAGCGGAGGCCGGGCGCGCCCGCGCGGAAGCGGACGCGCTGCGCGGGAAGCTGGAGGCCGTCGAGGAGCAGCTCAGGCAGGCGAAGGACGGCGCCGAGAGCCGGATCGCGGAGCTCGAGGAAGCCTACGATCGGCTGAACGTCGAGCACACCCGGCTCAAGGAAGAATACGCGAAGCTGCAGAACGAGTTCAACGAATGGATCGAGCTGATCGAATCGAACGGCTGAAACGAAAAGGTCGGTCGGGATGCATGGATCCCGACCGACCTTTTTCCCGGAGAGGGCTGAAGCGAGGCATCCCCGGCCCCGCCGCTCCATCACGCCTCGACGATCAGCTTCGCGAACATTTTCGCGTGGCCGACGCCGCACGGAATGTTGCAGATGATCTCGTATTCCCCCGGTTGCTCGAACGTGACCGTCACCGTCTGGCCGTCCCGGAGCTCGATGCCGGTCTTCGGCACTTCGATGCCGTGCACCCCTTCTTCGCTCACGAAATGGAACCGCACGGCTTCGCCGGACTTCACGCGATACTCGGAACGGTCAAATTCGAAATTCCTCGCCCTGACTTCCAGCACGCTGTCCGTCTGCGTCTGGTTGGATTTGTCGATGATGATGCCCTCCGGGGCTTTGTTCCCGCCGTTTCCGCACGCGGCAAGCACGCAGGCCAGCGCGAGCGCCGCGGCCGCGGCCGCCGGAAATCGTATCCGCATCCCGCTTCCCTCCGAATCGGACCGAAAAAATTTCACGGTTTGTGACATTTATCATTGTAACGGATTTTTCAAAGCGGGACGTGACAAACTGTTGGATGAAGTTTGACAAATGCGTGAACGCGAAAACAGCTTTCCCCCGGAAAGCTGCATCGAAAGCGGCTCCGTCCGAACGGCGGTGAAGCGGGCGAAGGCCGGCGTTCGCGGAAAAATTCGCGGAAAACGATCCGCGGCATGCCGTCCGCCGGATGGCGCGGCGGCCGGGCCGGAACCGGGTCGTCTTCCGCGCTGCCTCCGGCCGCGGCGGGGCGTATGCCCGGGGCGCCTCCGGCGGAACGCGGGCGCCGTCGCGTGTCCGTGCGGTCGGGATATTCAGGATTTCTTGCCCGCTTTGCCCGCTTCGTACGGCGAGCCGATCGGGATGAACAGGTCGATGATCCCGATCACGAGTGCGGCCAGGATGGCGCCGAGCCAGGACACTTCCACGTTGCCGACGATGAACTGGGCGATCCAGATGACCGCCGCGCTGGCCAGAAATCCGACAATCCCCCGTCCGAACGGCGTAACCTTCTTGCCGAACAGGCCTTCGACGATCCAGCCGAGCACCGCGATCACGATGGCAAGGAACAGGGCGCTCCAGAACCCGCCCACGTCGAAACCCGGAACGATCCAGTCGACGACCATCAGGACGAGCGCCGAGACGACGAAACGAACGATGGTTCCGATGATGTTCATCGCAATTTCCTCCTTGGGATGGGATGCGAGATGCGAATAAAGGCTGCGCTTCCGCCTCGAAATGATGCGGGTTCGGCGTTAGTGTTCCCGCAATCGGAGGGTTCATGTTTGGCAGGTTTTGCATCGCGCTGACGAAATCCGTCCCGCGCATCGTGAGCGGCTCGATGGCACCCGTCCCGCGCATCGTGAGCGGCTCGATGGCACCCGTCCCGCGCATCGGCTATAATAGGGGGCTGAGAGGAGTTGTGACGGGTGGACGGCAAACTCTTGCACATCCTCGAGTACCCGAAAATCATCGAGCGGCTCAAGGCGCATGCCGAAACGTCGCTCGGCGCGGAACTGTGCGGAAGCCTGAAGCCGGCCGGCGACCCGGAGGAAGTCGGCCGGAGGCTCCGGGCGACCGACGAGGCGTTCGCCGCCGAACGGCTGAAGGGAGCGCCGCCCTTCGGCGGCATCGCGGATGTCCGCGCCGCCCTGAAGCGCGCGAAGATCGGCGGCGTGCTGAGTCCGGCGGAGCTCCTGGAGATCGCCGGGACGGCGCGCGGCGGCCGGCTCGTGAAGCGCCACATCGCGCAGATTCACGGCGAACATCCGCTGCCGCTTCTCCATGAACTGGCGGAACGGATCACCGAACATCGCGAGCTGGAGGAATCGATCGCCCGCTGCATCGACGAGCAGGCGTACGTCGTCGACCAGGCCAGCCCGGAGCTGGCGGCCATCCGCAGGGAGCTCAAGGGAGGAGAGGCGCGCATCCGCGAGAAGCTCGAACAGCTCATCCGCACGCCCTCCGTCCAGAAAATGCTGCAGGACGCGATCATCACGATCCGCAACGACCGGTACGTCATCCCGGTGAAGCAGGAATATCGGGCGCATTTCGGCGGCATCGTGCACGACCAGTCCGGCTCCGGGGCGACGCTGTTCATCGAGCCCGAGTCGATCGTGCAGATGAACAACCGGCTGCGCGAGCTGAAGATCGCGGAGGAGCGCGAGATTGAGCGCATCCTGATGCGGCTGACGGCCGAAACGGCGGATCACGCCGATGATCTGTCCGCGAACCTCGAGCTGCTCGCGGCGCTCGATTTCGCGTTCGCGAAGGCGCGGCTCGCCCGCGAGATGCGGGCTTCGCTTCCGCGGATGAACGACCGCGGCTACCTCAAGCTGAAGCGCGCGCGCCATCCGCTGCTTCCGCCGGAGTCGGTCGTGCCGCTGGACGTGGAGCTCGGCGGATCGTACACGGCGATCGTCATCACCGGCCCGAATACGGGCGGCAAGACGGTCACCCTGAAGACGATCGGCCTGCTCAGCCTGATGGCGATGTCCGGGCTGTTCGTGCCGGCGGATGACGGCAGCGAGCTCAGCGTGTTCGACGCGGTCTACGCCGACATCGGCGACGAGCAGAGCATCGAGCAGAACCTGAGCACGTTCTCCGGACACATGAAGAACATCATCCGCATGCTGCGCGGAATGACGCCGAAGAGCCTCGTGCTGCTCGACGAGCTGGGCGCCGGCACCGACCCGGCCGAAGGTTCGGCGCTCGCGATCGCGATCCTCGAGCACATCCACCGGATGGGCTGCCGGATCGTCGCGACGACGCACTACAGCGAGCTGAAGGCATACGCCTACAACCGCCCCGGCATCATCAACGCCAGCATGGAGTTTGACATCCGGACGCTCAGCCCGACCTACCGGCTGCTCGTCGGCGTGCCGGGCCGGAGCAACGCGTTCGCGATCGCCGAGCGGCTCGGCCTGCCGCGATCGATCATCGAGCGCGCCCGCGGCGAGGTGGGCGAGGAGGAACGGCGCGTCGAGAACATGATCGCGTCGCTCCAGGAGGACCGCCGGAGCGCGGAGGCCGAGCGCCGGACCGCGGAGTCGCTGCGCGCCGAGATGGAGCGCCTGAAGGAGCGGCATGCCGCCGAGCTTCGCAGGTTCGAGGAGCAGCGCGACCGGCTGCTGCGGAAGGCGCAGGAGGAGGCGCGCGAGGCGGTCGCGAAGGCGCGCCGCGAGGCGGAGGCAATCATCGCGGACCTCAGGCGAATGGCGATGGAGGAAGCGGCGTCGCTGAAGGAGCACAAGCTGACCGAGGCGCTCCGCCGCCTCGACGAGGCGGTGCCGGATCTTGCGCCGAAGCCGGACGCGCGGCGCGACCGGAAGCCGGCCCGCGTCGAGCCGGGCGACGAAGTGACGGTCGTCAGCCTGAACCGGAAGGGGACGGTGCTCGAGGTGGAGGAGTCGGAAGCGCTCGTCCAGCTCGGCATCATGAAAATGAAGGTCGCGCTTACCGACCTGGAGAAGGTGCAGCCGGCGAAAGCGAAGGAGCTGCAGCCGGCGGCGAGCCTGAAGCGCACGCGCGGCGACCTGCGCATGGAGCTGGATTTGCGCGGCAGCACGCTGGAGGACGCGCTGCTCGAGGTCGACCGCTTCCTCGACGAAGCGTACCTGGCGAACCTCGGGCAGGTCACGATCATCCACGGGAAGGGAACCGGCGTGCTCCGCGCGGGCATCCGCGACTTTCTGCGCAAGCACCGCCTCGTCAAATCGTTCCGCGACGGCACCTACGGCGAAGGAGGAATCGGCGTGACCGTCGCCGAACTGAAATAGCCGCCGGGCCCGGACGGCTCCGGGCACGGGCGCGTAAAGGGGGATGATCACGGTGGAGCAGGCTTTGGACCAATGGCTCGGCAATCCGTACTTCGCGTTCGTCGCCTATTTTTCGGTTGCGATCATCGCGCTGATCATCTTCCTCTACTGCTTCGAATTGGTGGTCCGGTACAAGACGTGGGACGAGATCCGGAACGGCAACCTGGCGGTGGCGATGGCGACGGGGGGCAAAATTTTCGGCATCTGCAACCTGTTCCGCTTCTCGATCCAGTCCGGCGATTCGCTGTACCAGTCGATTCTCTGGGCGGCTTTCGGCTTCGTGCTGCTGCTCGTCGCCTATTTCCTGTTCGAATTTTTCACGCCCGTGTTCCGCATCGACGACGAACTGAGGCGGGATAACCGGGCGGTCGGCTTCATCGCCATGATCATCTCGATCTCGCTCTCTTATGTCATCGGCGCGACCGTCCTGTCATAAGCGGCAAGCGCCGGCGGGGAGGAACGAGCGTTGAAGTATCTGTGGGGGACGCTGCTGGTCATTGCGGCGATCTTCATCATTGCGGGCGTTGTGTATTTGATGTGATGCGATACTTCCGCCCGGAGGCGAATCAGGCTCCGGAGCGGCCGGGAGGATGTCGGATCGGATGGAGCACACGACGATATGTCCATGGTGTCAGACGGAGATCGCCTGGGACGAAGAGACCGGAGAGGAGAACATTTGCCCGTATTGCGAAAATGAGCTCGGCGATTACCGGACGATCAGCGTGGAACTGGAGCGGAACGAAGGTCTGGCGGACGAAGGCGAAGGCGGAGAGCAGAAGAGCGCGGATTCGGAGGACCGCGGCGACCGCGGCCGGTTCGCGGGCGATTCGGACCTGGAGGGCTTCCGTCCGGTCAACCTGCGGCTGATCGCGCTGGCGGGCAAGCTCGAGAAGATTTTGATCGAACAGTTGGAAGTGCCGGAATGCCCGTCCTGCCGCGAGTACATGATCGAGGCGGGCACGCAGACCGTGGGCGCGGAAGGCTGGCAGCCGACCGTGCCGCCGGCGTTGAAGCGGGCGCTCCTGCCCGCGCCGTTCCGCCTGATCTGGTACGTCTGTCCGAATTGCCACCAGATGCACACCCTGCTCGCCCCGGAAGACCGTGAGCGGCTGCTCGACAATCTCGGCGGCGACGACGAAGACGGCGGCGAAGCGAAACGGGATTGACCGAAGGATCGAACGGCGGCGCCCTGCGCCCGGGCCGGGATCCCGCATGACATGACTTCCCGCCCGAACGGGCAACTTAGGGAAGACGGAGTCTACGGGAGGCTGGCGATGGCGCAGGGCAAATTTATTTCCGCGGGCCGCACGGCCCCATTTGCGCGCTCGCCGCGCGCGCTGGCCGGCCGGGTGCGCGGCGGCGATCCGCACACGTCCCGGCCCGCGCTCGGCCGGCAGGCGGTATTGCTGCTGGCGGTGCAGGGCATGTTCGCCGCGGCGGGCGCGCTGTCCGGCACGTTCGTGCCGGTCTATCTGTGGAAAGCCAGCCAGTCCCACGCGGCCGTCGGCTGGTTCGCGCTGGCGCAGCATCTTGCGTCGGGCTGCGCGTTCTGGCTCGCCGGAGCCTGGGTCAAGCGGCATGACAAGACGATTGCGCTTCGGGCGGGGCTTGCCGCATCGGCCCTTTTTTATCTGGCCGTGCTGCTGCTCGGCGACGCGGCCGCGGGGTGGACGGCGGCGCTCGGGGCGCTGAACGGGCTGGCCGTCGGCCTGTTCTGGCTGGCTTACAACGTCGTCTATTTCGAGATCACCGACCGCGAGAACCGCGACCGGTTCAACGGCTGGGCCGGCCTTCTCACGTCGCTCGCCGGAATGGCGGCCCCGTGGCTGTCGGGCACATTCATCACCCTGTCCGGCGGCACCAGGGGATACCGGATCGTGTTCGCGACGTCGCTCGCGATGTTCGCGGGCGCGGCGCTGCTCAGCCTGTTTCTGGAGAAGAGGCGAACGGGCGGCGCGTTCGACTGGTCCTACGGCCTCAGCCAACTGCGGACGAAGGACAACCCGTGGCGCTCCGCCGTGCCGGCACTCGCCGCGCAGGGGCTCCGGGAAGGCGTCTGGCTGTTCCTGCTCGGACTGCTCGTCTACTTCGCCACGGGCCGCGAACAGAGCGTGGGCGGCTACAATTTCTGGACCTCGCTCACGGCGCTCGGCTCCTTCTGGCTGGCCGGCCGGCTGCTGCGCCCCCGCTTCCGGCGCGCGGCCATGCTCGCGGGCGCCGCGGCCGTGTCCGGTCTGCCCGCGATTCTGCTCGCGGACACCGGATACGCGGCGCTGCTCGCCACCGGCGTCGGCACGGCGCTGTTCATGCCGCTGTACATCATTCCGATGACTTCGGCCGTGTTCGATCTGGTCGGCAGGACGGACGAGGATGTGGAGCGGCGCGAGGAGCTGATCGTGCTGCGGGAGACCGGGCTTTGCGCGGGAAGGGTGCTCGGCCTGGCGATTTATCTTGCCGTCGTCGCCCGGGAGCAATCGCCCGCCGCGCTCGCCTGGCTGCTGCTGGCGGTAGGCGCCGCTCCGCTCGCGGGCTGGCTGTTCATGCGCCGGCAACTGTCGGCCTGACACGGCAGGCCGTCCGCCGGCGCATCTCCGCCTGCCCGGGCCGCACGCGGCATCGCGCCGGCGCGTTTGCCGGGCCGGGTCCCGCTTTGCCGGTTCCCGGCGTCCGTCCTGCTTTCACAGCGCCGGCATGTCCGCGCGCCTGCCGCGGATTCCGGGCCGGGCTCCGTTTCGCGGTCCCCGGGTTCCGTTTGGCTTTCCGGGCCGCCCGGCCGCCGCGACGCGGGCCTGCCCGCCCGTCAGGCGGGCGAGCTCGCGCAGCACGAACGCGCGCCGCTCCCGGATATAGCGGCGGATGATCCGCGGCTCCCTCAAGAACTCGCGGTAATCGTATTTGCGCGTGTCATCCTCCCGCACGGCCGCCGCAATGTTGTTCATCATCCGGCGGACGACGGGCATCAGCCTGCGCTCGGTGAAGGGACCGGCCAGCAGCCTGCGGAGCAGCCGGAAATAGCGCTCCCGGTACTCCCGGAAACCGAGCAGCTTCGCGGTCAGCGTGTTGTACCCCGTGATCCGCACCTGGCTGGCCGGACAGATCTCCCCGTAGCAGTTCCTTCCCCAGGTCCCCTCGTAATCCCACGGCAGCATGCGGTATTTCCCCGAAGGCAGATGCTCGTAGAGCGCGTAGTTTTGCTCGAATCCGTCGTAATTGCCGGTCAGGACGGCGCCCGCCAGCCATTTCAGATAGTGGTCGACGTCCACGCGGCGGGCGAGCAGCCGCTTCAGCGCGGCACCCTTGAGCCGGTTCAGATCGCGGATGAACGCTTCCAGCCGCTCTCTGGCGGCTTCGCCTCCGGCCACCAGCTCGTAGCCTTCGAACAGCGAGCGCTTCGGGTTTCCGGTTTCGGGCGATTCCAGCCCGAAGTGGGCGCTGTCGTTCGCGGCGTACATGATGGAGCGGTACCGGATGTTCCGCGCGCGGAAGAATGCGGGCACGACCGCCTCGATCTCGAGATAGACGCCGAGCGGACGATCGTTGACATACAGGAGGCAGTGGGTCGTCTTCGGAGCCGGCAGGCCGATCAGATTGAAAAAATAGAACGAAAGCGCGTTGCGGATGAGCGACGGATCGTCGTATTCGGCGTTCCAGTGGAACGTGTGGCCGCCCGTGACGCGAAGCTCGTAGGACGGCTTGGGATAGCTCCGGGTGTGGCCGCCGCGGATTTTCAACCTGGCGGGAATGTTGCCGTCGACGAGCACATCCGCTTCAAGGTCGTCCCAAGGATTGCGGTGCAGTGCCTCCCACCAGGCGGGGTCGACGCGGAGGCGCCGGCTGGGCAGGGATGCGGATGGCATGGACATCGTCCTCCCGGCATGCGTTCGTGCGGTCCGAACATGATGAAAGCCTATCGTCATGCGACGATAGGCTATTCTCATTGTTACGCTATGCTGCCGGGGCCGTCCCGGTCACCTCCGCCGTTTGCCGGGAGCGGTGATATACCAGCCGTCCGGCCAGTAGCTCCCCGTATACGGCCAGTCGGTCCCGCGGACCGCCGGCCGGCCGCGCGTTGGAGCGCCGGCTTCGCCTCCGTCTCCGGCCCCCGATTCGCCGGTTCCCTGATCCTGATCGCCGGCGCGAAGACCGCGCGTGCGCTGACCCGCCGTCCGTCCGGGCGTGCGGCCGCGCGTGCGACGACCCGCTGTCCGTCCCGGCGTGCGGCCGCGCGTGCGACGTCCGGGTGTGCGTCCTTCGGCGGCGGG
>Ga0207871_100302_pt1 | contig 22288 bp, 19 predicted proteins | sample Passage260A_FD_187371 | JGI IMG/M metagenome (GOLD analysis project Ga0207871, IMG submission 187371) | Cellulose adapted compost microbial communities from Newby Island Compost Facility, Milpitas, CA, USA - Passage2 60A (SPAdes) (version 2) ...
TCATGATGCGCCCTTCTGCCAGCGGGCGAAGCAGTTGGTTCGTAATGAACATGGAAATAGTCCGGTCAAGATCCGGTTTCAGGAATAAGGTTCCGGGAGGATTCATAGAAGTTCACGGATTCAGGAACGTATTTTTTTGAAGGGATTCCAGAGCCGATCTTGATCATCCGATGACCGTTTCCGTCATCGGATGTTTTCATATGGCCGGCATGATGCCGATCCCGATTGCCGATGGTTGCCGCCGTCGGCTTTTGGTTTTCCCGTGACGCCTCACAATTTACATTTAACATTCGCTTTACAAAGCATGGGGCCGGATATGACATTCGCCCGGTAGCATAAGCGGTGGAATCCTTCAGCATACCCTGACAAATCACAAGGAGTGGTACGCGAATGTCGATGCTGCGCAAGGGATTTCTGCCGTTTGTCATGGCGGCCGTGATGGTGCTCGCGGCGGCTTGCGGAAGCGGAAATGGCGAAAACGGCGGCAATGAAGGGGGTACGACGAGCGCTGCCGGCGGTTCGGGAGGCTCGGGCGGATCGGTCGATTCGCAGGCGAAGGCAGCGAAGGAGAATGCCGGCGGCGGGAACGGCGAGCAGCAGCCGAAGCTGTCCGGCTCGATCGAGATCGACGGTTCCAGCACGGTTTACCCGCTGACGGAAGCCGTGGCCGAAGAATATGCGGCGGAGCAGCCGGATGTACGCGTGACGGTCGGCACATCGGGCACGGGCGGCGGGTTCGAGCGGTTCTGTGCCGGCGAGATCCCGATCGCCGACGCGTCCCGTCCGATCAAGGATTCGGAGGCGCAGGTCTGCGCCGAAGCCGGCATTGCATACACGGAGCTGAGCATCGCGTATGACGGCCTGTCGGTGGTCGTGAACAAGGACAATGACTGGGTCGACTACCTGACGATCGAAGAGCTGAAGCGGATCTTCGTTGCAGGCAGCGGGGTCAGGACGTGGGCGGACGTCCGCGAAGGCTGGCCGGCGGAGGAGATCACGCTGTTCTCGCCCGGCGCCGATTCCGGCACTTACGATTACTTCAACGAAGCCATCCTGGAAAAAGCGGGCATCCGCAGCGACGGCCAAATCAGCTTCAGCGAGGACGACAACACGCTGGTGCGGGGGGTTGCCGGGAACAAGGGAGGTATCGGCTACTTCGGCTATGCCTACTACGAGGAGAACACGGACAAGCTGAAGGTCGTGCCGATCGACGGCGGCAGCGGTCCGGTCGCGCCTTCGCTTGATACGATCAAAGACGGCACCTACTCGCCGCTGTCCCGTCCGCTGTTCATCTACGTCAACAACCAGGCGCTCGAGGAAAGGCCGGAAGTGAAGGATTTCGTCCGGTTCTATATCGGGAACGTCGGCGGGTTGGCAAAGGACGTCGGCTACGTGCCGCTTCCGGACGAGAAGTACGCGGAAGAAGCGGCCAAGATCGGGGCCTGACGGATGCGCCGGCCCGGCAGATACCGGGTGCATGTCGTGATGCCGCGCGGCGGCATCGCCTTTTTTCCTCACAGGTTAAGGAATCGTAAAGACGGAGGGTTCGCTGCATGAACGTCGAACGTCTGCGGACCGGGCAGGCCGTCGGGGCGACGGGCCCCAAGCCGAAACGGGCCCGCGCCGCCGGCGCCCGGGCATTCCGGAACGGGCGCCGATCGGTCATGAACCGGCTGATGCCCGTGCTGCTCGGGCTGTGCGCTTCGGTCTCGATCATCACGAGCGTCGGCATTGTCTATACGCTGGTGTCGGAGACGATCTTTTTCTTCCGTGACGTTCCGATTGTCGAATTTCTGACCGGCACGCGGTGGTCGCCGCTCTTCGAGCCGAAGTCGTTCGGCATACTGCCGCTGCTCGCCGGCACGCTGCTCATCACGGTCATCGCCTGCGCCGTCGCGATGCCGGTCGGGCTTGCGAGCGCGATCTATCTCAGCGAATACGCGCCGCGCCGGATGCGGAACGTCGTGAAGCCGATTCTCGAGGTGCTCGCGGGCGTTCCGACGATCGTCTACGGTTATTTTGCCCTGAGTTTCATGACGCCGATCGTGCGGGCGATTTTTCCGGAGACCGGCATCTTCAACGCGCTGAGCGCCGGCATCGTCGTCGGCATCATGATCATTCCGATGGTGACGTCGCTCAGCGAGGACGCGATGAACGCCGTGCCGAAGAGCCTGCGCGACGGCGCGTACGCGCTTGGCGCCACGCGGTTCGAATCGGCGCTCAAGATCGTGCTGCCCGCGGCGCTGTCGGGCATCGTCGCCTCGTTCGTGCTCGCGTTCTCGCGGGCGGTCGGCGAGACGATGATCGTCACCGTGGCGGCCGGCGCGACGCCGAATCTGACGGTGAATCCCCTCGAGAGCATCCAGACGATGACGGCCTACATCGTGCAGGTCAGCCTCGGCGACACGCAGCGCGGCTCGATCGAGTACGGCAGCATCTTCGCGGTCGGGACGGCGCTGTTCGTCATCACGCTCCTGCTGAACCTGCTGGCGCAGTACGTGGCCGGGAAATTCCGGGAGGAATATTGACCATGGACCTTCTGCGCAGTGCGAACCGGGAGCAAATCGCCCGCCGCCGGAAGATCGATTTTTGCCTTCATCTGTTATTCGCCGCGGCGACGTCGGTCGGCGTCGTCGCGCTGTGCGCGCTGCTGATCGACATCCTGATCGACGGGATCGGGCGCCTGAGGCCCGAGCTGTTCGAACATTTCCCGTCCCGCCGCGCGGACCGCGCCGGCATGAAATCCGCGATCGTCGGCTCGATGTACATGCTGGGCATCATGCTGCCGATCAGCTTCATGTTGGGCGTCGGCGCCGCGATATGGCTCGAGGAATACGCGGGCCGCGGCCGCCTCACCCGGCTGATCCGGCTCAACATCCGCACGCTGGCCGGCGTTCCGTCGATCGTCTACGGCATTCTGGGGCTCACCCTGTTCGTTCGCATGCTCATGCTGCATCGCAGCCTGCTTGCCGGCGCGTTCACGATGACGATCCTCGTGCTGCCGATCATCATCGTCGCCGCGCAAGAGGCGCTGCGCGCCGTGCCGAAGTCGCGCCGCGAAGCGGCCTACGCCCTCGGCGCGAACAAGTGGCAGACCGTGTCGCGCGCGGTGCTGCCGTCGGCGCTGCCCGGGATCCTGACGGGCGTCATCCTCGCGATGTCGCGCGCGATCGGCGAGACCGCGCCGCTCATCATGATCGGCGCGCTCACCTACGTCGCGTTCCTGCCGAAGAGCGTACTGGACCCGTTCACCGTCATGCCGATCCAGATATTCAACTGGATGTCGCGCCCGCAGCCCGAATTCCACGAGCTGGCCGCCGCCGGCATCCTCGTGCTGCTCGCGCTGCTCCTGCTCATGAATTTCGCGGCGATTCTGCTGCGCAACAAGTACTCGAAGCAAATCTGACGATCCGGAGGAATGCCCCATGTCCATGACGATGACCGACGGCTTTGCCGGCCGCGCGCAGCTCCGACCGATGCGAACGCTCATCGAGATTGAACGGCTCAATCTGTACTACGGCGACTTCCACGCGCTGAAGAACGTGACGCTCGACATCCCGGAGCGGGCCGTCACCGCCTTCATCGGACCGTCCGGCTGCGGCAAGTCGTCGCTGCTCCGCTCGCTCAACCGGATGAACGACCTCATCCCGGGCACGCGGGTCGAAGGGCGGATCCGGATCGACGGGTTGGACATCTACTCGCCGGAGGTCGACGTCGAGACGCTGCGCAAGAAGGTCGGAATGGTGTTCCAGCAGCCGAATCCTTTTCCTAAATCGATTTACGACAACGTCGCCTTCGGTCCGCGGCTGCACGGCATCCGGAAGAAGAGCCGGCTCGACGAGATCGTGGAGGCGAGCCTCAAGGCCGCCGCGCTGTGGGACGAGGTGAAGGATCATCTGAAGCGCTCCGCGCTCAGCCTCTCGGGCGGCCAGCAGCAACGGCTCTGCATCGCCCGGGCGCTTGCGGTCGAGCCGGACATCCTGCTCATGGACGAGGCGACGTCCGCGCTCGACCCGATCTCGACGCTGAAGATCGAGGAGCTGGTGCAGCAGCTGAAGGAGCGCTACACGATCGTGATGGTGACGCACAACATGCACCAGGCGGCGCGCGTCTCGGACCGGACCGTGTTCTTCCTGAACGGCGAGGTCGTCGAAAGCGCGGACACGGAGAAGCTGTTCTCGAATCCGTCCGACAGGCGGACGGAGGACTACATCAGCGGCCGGTTCGGATGACGGATCATCCGGCGGAAAGGAGTGGAACGCGCATGATCAGGCGGGTCGGTTTTGATGAAGGCCTGGAAGAACTGAAGGAGCTGCTGCTCGAAATGGGCGAACGCGTCGAGCGGGCGATCGAAGCGGCGATGCGGGCGCTGCAGACGCTCGACGGCGAGGCCGCGCGACGGGTGATCGCGGAGGATCCCGGGCTCAACCGGCTGGAGGAGCGGGTCGCCGAGCTCGGCACGCGGCTGATCGCGACGCAGCAGCCGGTCGCGAAGGATTTGCGGCGCATCCTCGTCGCGTTCCGCATCTCGAACGATCTGGAGCGGATGGGGGATCTCGCGGTCGACATCGCGAAGGCCGCGCTGCGCCTCGAAGGACAGGAGCTGATCAAGCCGCTCGTCGATCTGCCGAAGATGGCGGAGCTCGTGCAGACGATGACGCGGGAATCGATCCGTTCGTTTCTGCACGAGAACGTCGATCTCGCGTACAAAATGGCCCGCGACGACGATGCGGTCGACGCGATCTACGGCAACGTGCTGCGGGAGCTGTTCGCGCTCCGGCCGGCCGATGCGCAGGATTCGACGCAGGCGATGCTGCTCAGTTTCGTCGGCCGCTATCTCGAGCGAATCGCCGACCACGCGACGAACATCGGCGAGGCGGTCGTCTATCTGGTGACGAACCGCAGGCCGGATTTGAACCGGTGAATGCCCGGGCTGCAACGGTACAACGTACCGTTCGAAGCGCAAGGGACGCATGCCGCCGCGTTCCAACGGTGTACGCCGCCCATTTCGACCGCCCGACGCCGATGAAGGAAGGGGACAAGGGCCTCAGGGTGTGGCTGCGGGGGCTCGCGGATTTCTTTTTCGACGGGCTGACCGACGGGGAAAAAGTAACCGCGATCGCGGCCGGCGAATCCGAAACGCGCGACTCCCTGTTCACGGACGGGGCCTGGCACATCGACTACAAACGGCTGCGCATTCTGGCCGTAAAGCCAATGGAAGCACAACGCAGAATATCGCGGATCGTCGCCGCTTCCGAATTCGGAGGCGGCGTTTTTGCCTGAAAGCGGGCGACGGACGGGCGAATGTGTTATAGTAGTCGGTAGACGGTTCATAGCGAGGTGCGGCCAGTGGACAAATGGGTCCTGATTGACGGCAGCAGCATCGCGTTCCGCGCGTTCTTCGCCATGCCGACGCTGACGAACGCCGCCGGCATGCACACGAACGCCGTGTACGGGTTCGCGACGATGCTGCTCAAGCTGATTGAAGAAGAGAAGCCGACGCACATGCTCGTCGCGTTCGACGCGGGCAAGGTGACGTTCCGGCACGAAGGATACGAGGATTACAAGGGCGGGCGCGAGAAGACGCCGCCGGAGCTGAGCGAGCAGTTCCCGCTCATCAAGGAGCTTCTGGACGCGCTCGGCGTCGCGCATTACGAGCTCGAACATTACGAGGCCGATGACATCATCGGCACGCTGTCGCGGATCGCCGAGGAGGCCGGCAGGGAGACGCTGATCGTCACGGGCGACAAGGACATGCTGCAGCTCGTCTCGGACCGCGTGACGGTGGCGATCACCCGCAAGGGGATCAGCGAGGTGGAGCGGTACACGCCGGACAAGGTCCGGGAAAAATACGGGCTGGAACCGCGGCAGATCATCGATCTGAAGGGGCTGATGGGCGACCCGTCGGACAACCTTCCCGGCATTCCGGGCGTCGGCGAAAAGACGGCGCTCAAGCTGCTGCGCGAGTACGGTTCGGTCGAGAACGTGCTCGCGAACGCCGCGAACCTGAAGGGCAAGATGCGCGAGAACGTCGAGCGGCACCGGGAAGACGCGCTGTTGAGCAAGAAGCTCGCGACGATCTTCCGCGAGGTGCCGCTGGACCGCGGCGAAGCGGAGATCGCGTTCAACGGATGGGACCGGCACAAGCTGGCCGCCGTGATGAAGAAGCTCGGCTTCCGCTCGCTGATGGAGCGGCTTGGCCTGAACGACGCCGGAGCGGAGCCGGCGGACGGGGCCGCCGGGGCGGAACAGGCGGAGCCGGTCGAGCTGCGGATCGTGCGGCATACGCCGGCTACGGCCGGCGAGCTGGACGCGGATGCGCTCCGGCGGGCCGAGTCGGTCCTGATCGAGACGGCCGGCGAGAATCCGCACCAGGCGGCGCTGCTCGGCGTCGCGATCGCGATCGGCGACGCCGTGCACGTCCTCGATCCCGATGCGCTGCGGTCGCCCGGCGCTTCCGCCGTACGGGAATGGCTGGCCGATCCGGAGCGGCCGAAGACCGGCTATGATCTGCACAAGGCCGCGCTCGTCCTCGGCTGGGACGGGATGGAGCTGGACGGCTACGGCTTCGACGTGCTGCTGGCCGCCTATCTGCTCGATCCGACCGGAGGCGGCGACGACATCAGCAGCCTCGCGGCGAAATACGGGCTGCCGCCGGTCCGGTCGGATGACGACGTATACGGCAAGGGCGCGAAGTTCGCGGTGCCGGACGCGGAGACGCTGGCCGGACACCTCGCGCGGAAGTGCGACACGATCCGGCGGATCGCGCCGCTGCAGCAGCGGGAGCTCGAGCGGCTCGGCATGCGCCGGCTCTACCATGAGCTCGAGCAGCCGCTCTCGCGTGTGCTGTGCGGCATGGAGCGGCAGGGCGTCGCGGTCGACGCGGACGAGCTCGAGGCGATCGGCCGCGAGCTCGAGCGCCAGATCGCCGATCTGATCTCGGCGATCTACCGGCTCGCCGGCACCGAGTTCAACCTGAATTCGCCGAAGCAGCTCGGCGAGATCCTGTTCGAGAAGCTCGGGCTGCCCGCCCGGAAGAAGACGAAGACGGGCTATTCGACGGACGCCGAGGTATTGGAGGAGCTGGAGCCATACCACGAGATCGTCGGCCTCATCCTCAAATACCGGCTGCTCTCGAAGCTGCAGTCAACCTACATCGAGGGGCTGCTCAAGGAAATCCGCCGCGAGACGGGCAAGGTCCACACGTACTACCGGCAGACGATCGCCGCGACCGGAAGGCTTTCGAGCCAGTTCCCGAACCTGCAGAACATCCCGATCCGGATCGAGGAGGGCCGGCGCATCCGCAAGGCGTTCGTGCCGTCCGAGCCGGGCTGGTACATCCTCGCCGCCGACTACTCGCAGATCGAGCTTCGGGTGCTCGCCCACATTTCCGGCGACGAGCGGCTGAAGGAGGCGTTCCGCTCCGGCATGGACATCCACACGAAGACGGCGATGGACGTGTTCGGCGTGCCGGCGGATCAGGTGGACGCGAACATGCGCCGGCAGGCGAAGGCCGTCAACTTCGGGATCGTCTACGGCATCAGCGACTACGGGCTCGCGACGAACCTGAAAATCCCGCGCAAACAGGCGGCGGCGTTCATCGAGCAGTATTTCGCGGTGTTCCGGGGCGTGCGCCGTTACATGGACGACATCGTCGAGCAGGCGCGCCGGGACGGCTACGTGACGACGCTGCTCGGACGTCGGCGGTATCTGCCGGAGATCAACGCGTCGAACTACAATCTCCGCTCCTTCGCGGAACGTACCGCGATGAACACGCCGATCCAGGGCACGGCCGCGGACATCATCAAGCTCGCGATGGTAAGGATGGACGAGGAGTTGAGGGCCCGCGGGCTGCGCAGCCGGATGCTGCTGCAGGTGCACGACGAGCTCGTGTTCGAGGTGCCGGAGGACGAGCTCGAGACGATGAAGGAGCTCGTGCCGCACGTGATGGAGAACGCGATCGCGCTGGACGTGCCGCTCAAAGCGGATGTGAGTTATGGAAAAAATTGGTACGAAGCGAAATGAAACGGCCGCCGGAGGAGAGGGGGAGACGACATGCCGGAACTGCCTGAAGTCGAGACCGTGGCGCGCACGCTGAACGAACTCGTCGCCGGCAAGACGATCCGCGCCGTGACGGTGCGGCTTCCCCGCATCATCCGCCGGCCGGAGGAGCCGGAGGCGTTCGCCGCGGCGCTCGAGGGACGGACGATCCGGAGCATCCACCGGCGCGGGAAGTTCCTGCGGTTCGTGCTGGACGACCTCGTGCTCGTCTCGCATCTGCGCATGGAGGGGCGGTACGGCGTCTGCCCCTCGGACGAGCCGGTCGAGAAGCACACCCACGTGCTGTTCCATCTGACGGACGGCACGGATCTCCGCTACCGGGATGTCCGCCAGTTCGGCACGATGCACCTGTTCCGGCCGGGAGAGGAGTTCGAACAGCCGCCGCTGAGCAGGCTGGGGATCGAGCCGCTGGAGGACGATTTCACCGCGGAGGCGCTGCGCCGGCTGCTCGGCCATCGCAAGGCGCCGATCAAGCCGCTGCTGCTGAACCAGGCCTATGTCGCGGGGCTCGGCAATATTTATGTGGATGAGTCGCTGCACCGGGCGGGCATCCATCCGGAGCGGCCGGCGTCGTCGCTTCGCCCGGCCGAGTGGACGCGGCTTCACGAAGCGATCCGCGCGACGCTGCGGGAGGCGGTGGATGCGGGCGGCTCGTCGGTGAGATCCTATGTGAACGGCCAGGGAGAGATGGGGATGTTCCAGCTCCGCCTGCACGTGTACGGCCGGGAGGGCGAGCCGTGCCGGACCTGCGGGACAGCGATCGTGAAGACGGTGCTCGGCGGGCGCGGCACCCATGTCTGTCCGGTCTGCCAGCCGTACCGAAAAGCCCGCGCGCGAAGTCCCAGGGGCAAGGCGCCCGCCGCGATCCCGCGGCGGATATCCCCCACGTAATCACCCCGGTTCCATCCCCGCATATGATGGCATAGTCATCTTTGGGCGGCCCTCGGGGGCCCGTGCGGGGAGGGGCGTTCCATGTTCGCAACGGGCGCGTCGCTGGCGCTGCTCGCGCTGGCGGTCAGTCTCGACGGATTCGGCGTCGGCGCATCCTACGGCATTCGCGGCATCCGGATTCCGGTCCCGTCCGTCCTCATCATCGCGGCCTGCTCCGGAGCCGCCGTCTGGCTCGCGATGACGGCCGGCGGCTGGCTGACAGGCTTTCTGCCGCCGACGGTCGCGCAAGCGGCGGGCGCCGTGCTGCTGATCGCGGTCGGTCTGTGGGCGCTCGCGCAGCTGCGGCGCGGCGACGACGGCGGGGACGGATGCGAAGCGGACGGGAGGGAGCCGGCGGACGAAGGGGCCGGGGAAGCGACCCTCGCGCGCATCGAGCTGCGCCGGCTCGGCCTGGTTATCTGTATTCTGCGCGCGCCGCATGCGGCCGATACGGACCGGTCGGGCACGATCTCCGCGTCGGAGGCGGTGCCGCTCGGCTTCGCGCTGTCGCTCGATGCGCTCGGCGCGGGGATCGGGGCGGCGATGGTCGGCTATCCCGCGCTTCCGGCATCCGTGCTGATCGCCGCGGCGAGCGGCACCTTTCTGCTGGCGGGACTGAAGTTCGGCCGGAAGTTCGCGCTCCGGTTCGGCGGCGCGAAGGCCGTGTCCGTCCTGCCCGGACTCATTCTGATCGTGACGGGCATCGCCCGACTGATTGACATGTGATGAGGTGACGGTATTGATCATCGGATTGACCGGCGGCATCGCGTGCGGCAAGAGCACGGTTGCCGCCATGCTGGCGGAACGCGGCGCCTTCGTCGTCGACGCCGACCGGATCGCCCGCGAAGTCGTCATGCCGGGCGAGCCGGCGCTGGCCGAAATCGCCGTCGTCTTCGGACAAGCCGTCATCCGCGATGACGGCACGCTGGACCGGCGGAAGCTGGGCGAGATCGTGTTTGCCGATCCGGAGAAGCGGAAGCGGCTGGAGGCGATCACCCATCCGGCCATCCGCGAGCGCATGTGGTCGCGCATCCGGCGGGTCAAGGCGGACGAGCCCGGCCGGATCGTCGTCGCGGACGTTCCGCTGCTGTACGAGACCGGCCAGCAGGGACTGTACGACGGCGTGGTGGTCGTCTACGCGCCGCGCGAGGTGCAAATCAGGCGGCTGATGGCGCGGAATCCGGAGTTGACCGAAGCGCAGGCCCTGGAGCGCATCAACGCCCAGATGGACATCGAACGCAAGAAGGAACTCGCGGACTGGATCATCGACAACGGCGGAAGTCTCGAATCGACCGGGCGGCAGGTGGAAGCGCTCTGGCGCGAGCTGGCGGGAAATCGGAAGCCATGAGGCGGCGCGGAAGCAAGAGGCGCGGATGGCTGATGGCGGGATTATTGCTGCTCGCGGCGATCCTGTATGCCGAACAGAGCCCCTGGGTGAAGCAGCGCCTGTATCCGGTCGCCTACCGGGACGACATCCGGGCGAGTGCGCTGGTCCACGGCGTCGAGCCGCATCTCGTCGCGGCCGTCATCCGCGTCGAATCGAACTTCAGGACCGGAAGGGTGTCGTCCAAAGGCGCGCTCGGCATCATGCAGATCATGCCGGATACGGCGGAATGGATCGCGCGGCGGGCGGGCTACGAAGGCGTGACGCCGGACAACATCCGGGACCGCGCGGACGTCGGCATCGAGCTGGGCACCTGGTATCTGGCCTCGCTGCTCCGGCAGTTCGACGGCAACACGGCAGCCGCCGTCGCCGCCTACAACGCGGGCCCCGGAAACGTGCGCGCGTGGCTCGCGGAAGGCGTCTGGGACGGACGACTCGAAACGAGCGACGACATTCCGTTCGGCGAGACGCGGCGGTATGTACAACGCGTTCATTACTTTTATAATAAATACAAATCGATCTATCCGGAGTGGTGACGGATCCGGCCGCTTTCGCGCCCAATGAAAAAGGCCGGATGCCCGCCGCCCTTACGGCGGAAGCACCTGGCCCGACGATAAAGCCTCATTTGCCGCGATGGATCGGTTTCGTTACCTGTACTGACCCGCCAGCGTTTGTTCGGCGATTTGCACCAGCTTCCGCGTGATGTAACCGCCGATGGAGCCGGCTTCACGCGTCGTGATGTTGCCGTAGTACCCGTCCTGCGGGAGGGCAATGCCCAGCTCCTGGGCAACCTCATACTTCATCTGGTCCAGTGCGGCATTCGCTTGCGGCACGACCAGTTGATTGCTGTTGCGGTTTGCGCCCGGCATCTTCGCTCACCTCCCTTGCGTGTGGTACCTGTATTATGTGCGATTCGACGCGCATCATGACGGTTCGGCGCTGGTGAATTGTTCCCATGCCTGCCCGATGATCCCGCCACGTCTGGAGGTTGCGTAACCGATGAAATGTCCGTATTGCGAACATCCCGGCACGAAGGTGCTCGATTCGCGGCCGGCCAACGAGAACAAATCGATTCGCCGCCGCCGCGAATGCGAGCGGTGCTTCCGCCGCTTCACGACGTTCGAGACGGTCGAGGAGACGCCCCTTTTCGTCATCAAGAAGGACGGCCGGCGCGAGGAGTTCAGCCGCGACAAGATTCTGCGCGGTCTGCTCAAGGCCTGCGAGAAGCGGCCCGTCCCGGTCGAGCGGCTCGAGGTGCTCGTATCCGAGGTCGAAAAGGAAATCCGCGCGACGGCGAAGGCCGAGGTCGAGAGCCGCGAGATCGGCGAACTCGTCATGGAGCTGCTCTATCCAGTCGACGAGGTGGCGTACGTCCGGTTCGCGTCCGTCTACCGGCAGTTCAAGGACATCAACATGTTCATGCGCGAGCTGACCAATCTGCTCGAAAAACATGCGATGGAAAACAAGTCAGATGGTTGACAGGCGGGCCGGACTCGTGCTATATTATCTTCCGTTGCCGCATTTGATTCCATGCGCGGCCGATCGAACGACTCGGGCCTTTAGCTCAGCTGGGAGAGCGCTTCGCTGGCAGCGAAGAGGTCGGCGGTTCGAGCCCGCTAAGGTCCACCATACCGATGAACGAGGCAGCCCCTCCGGGGCTGTTTTTCCTTGGCCTTGCGCAGACCGGTCTTGCCGGGCATGTCCACGAGCGGTTCCGGCATCCCGAGCGGCGGCACCTGCCGTCTGCCGCTTGCATGCAGTCGAACCGGATTCGACGCGTCCGGCAGACGGCGGACGGCGAAACGAATTCAGGAGGCTTCGCATCTGGCAAAATTTTTTTGCGCAAAGATGTTGACACGGACTTGTCGAACGTGATATCATCTGCGTTGGGTTCTTAGCTCAGTTGGTAGAGCAGGTGACTCTTAATCATCAGGTCCAGGGTTCGAGTCCCTGAGAACCCACCATTACCCGAACATAACCGTCGGCTGTACGGCCGGCGGTTTTTCGTTTTTCCGGTGATGTTGCGGAAAACGAGGTCGTCCCGTCGCGGACGACGGTGTGGTGCTGCGGATCGGACGGCACGAGCGGTCGTTCGGCTGGGGATACATGAGTTCGGCAGGGGATACATGACGCCGCGGGGCATTGCGCCCGGCCTGCATCTGGCGGATTTCGACACGGACGGCGAAGAGGAACGGGCCGTCGTCCTGCATGTCGGATCGGGCACCGGCGTGTCCGTCGATGAACGGGCATGTCGTCGAATTCGATGCGTCGGGCCGGATGGAGGATTTGCGTCTTAGCGGAGGAAGACGATGCCGGCCCGTTGGAGGAACTCCGGTTCCGGCCTCCTGCACCGGGATCCGCGACGGGCGCCCCTCTCCGTCCGTCCCATTCCCGGCTGAGGGCAGGATCGGCGCAAGAAAGCCCGGCCGCATCCCCCGTTCGGAGGAGACGGCCGGGCTTCTTCGTGCGCCCGCGGGCGTGAACTTCGTCTTGCCGGATTTGGATCATCGGGAAGGATTTTGGATCATCGGGAATCTGACCGTCGGGATTTTGCGTCAAGCATGGCTTCCGGCCCCGGCGCTCCGGCTGTCGGCGAGCATCCGGACGGCGAGGACGAACATCGCGTGCGACCAGGTGAGCGGCACGACCCATGCCGCCTGGCCGCTGTCCTTGTCGATCTGCTCGGGCAGCAGGCCGAAGGACGTCTGATGGTCGATCGCCCATTCGATCAGCCGCTCGGCTTCTTCCGTTCGTCCCTGGGCGATCCGGAACTGCGCCAGCCACAGCGTGGTCAGCATCCACGGGTTGCCGCCGATGTACCGGTCGTCCTCGTAGCGCTTGATGCCGCCGACGTCGGGAACCCACAGCAGCTCCTGCACCCGGTCGGCCGTCTTCGCCATCCGCTCGTCGTCCGGGTCGAGCGCCGCAAACGGAATCGCAAGGCCCAGGAGGCTCGCGTCGACGACGGGATCGACGTCCAGCACATACTTCACATAGCCCTTCGCCGTCCGCTGCACCGTGCCGCCGGCACCCGCCCGGACGGCCTCGCGGTACCGTTCTTCCGGCACGGTCAGGCGGATCGAGCGGTAATGGCATTCCCGCGACCCGTCCCACAGGCGGGCGGAGATGCTTTCCCGCACGCGTTGCGCCGCTTCGCGCCACACGTCGGCCCGATCCCGGCGTCCCCGCGCTTCCGCGATGCGCGCGGCCGCTTCGAGGCCGCCGTAAACGGCCGCCGAGGAATAGGCGTGCTGCGCGACCCGTTCTTCCCACAGGTCATGGGTCGGCTTCGGCAGGCCGTTGTCGTCCAGCATGCGGACCAGGAAATCGGCGCCCGCTTCGACCGCACGCCATACCTCGTCGCTCAGCACCCACTCGCTGCCGGTCAGTTCGCGGTGGCGCCACAAGCCCCAGAGGATCGAGGCGCCCTCGTCGATCTGCAGCCCCCATGACGGCGCGAGCGTTCCGTCATGATAGTGCCGCTGCTGCCAGGCGCCCGAGCGGTCCTGCGCGGCGAGCGCCCAGCGGAAAAATTTCTCCGACAGTTCGCCGAGCCCGGCGAGATCGAAGGCGCTGGCGATGAACGCGGCGTCCCGGCCCCAGCAGTAGCCGTATCCGCCCGAGCGGGCGTATGATTCGTCCATCTCCGGCGCGGCGATGACGGCGCCGGACAGCTCGTCGCTCATCAGCTTCATGACGAGCAGCGAGCGCTCGTACAGGCTGCGGATCCGGTCGTCGGCGATCGGGCACGGACGGGCCGCGCGGAGCCATTCCCGCCACCAGGCGGCGGTCCGGTCGTGCAGTCCGGCGAACGTGGCGGCGCGCAGCTCCGCAATTTTGTCCAGCGCCGGTTCGATCCGGTCCGATGCGGCCAGGTACAGCGTGAGCTCGACGGCATCGCCGGGTGCGACGTTCGGGAATGCCCAGGCCAGCGCGCCGCCGGCGCCGAGCTGCGCTTCCTGGCCCTCCAGACGGCCGGATTCCGCCTGCTCGCGGGTAAGGCCCGCGTGGAATCCGGTGCAGCTCCGGTCCGCCGAGATCGCGAAGACGCGTGCCCCCCGGTAATGGACGAGCGCGTCCGCCGGTTCGTCGAAGAGCACCGCCTGATGATGCGGCGTCTCGCCGATCCAGAAGGAGGAATAATGGATGAATTCCAGGCGCAACGCCCGGCTGCCGTTGTTCACGATCCGGTAATGACGGACGAGACCGTCGGCGTCCGCCGCAACGAAGTGCGTCGACCGGATCACAACCGGGCATTCGGGATGGGAGGCTTCGACGTGCACGATGTTGGTGCCCGACTCGTAGCCGCCCTCGAACCGCCAGCCGTCCTCCTCGCTGTCGAACCACAGCGTCCGGCCGCCGTCCACCCGGATGCCGGTCCGCCATTCGTCCAGATGCTGCGGAGTGTCGATGTGCGGCCACCACAGGCGATACATGCGCCCGCCGGCGCCGAGGGCGGCCAGCATCCGGGAATTGCCGATGACCGCGTCGATGAGATGCGGTTTCCTGGACAAGTCGATGGATTGCCGTTCAGTCTGCTGCAACCGTGTCAACTCCTTGCGTGTGATGATGGCTTCCGATAAAGGCAGGTTCATTTGACGGAGGAACCGCGGACGACCAGGCGATGCGGAATGAGGATTCTGTTCTGGTGCAACGGCTCCTTGGCGATCACCTTGATCAGCGTCTGCGCCGTCATGTATCCGATCTGGTACGCGCCGATGTCCACGCTCGTCAGCGGCGGCGACGTGTGTTCGGACATCGGGAGGTTGTTGAAGCCGACCAGGCAGATGTCCTGCGGCACGGAATAGCCGAGTTCGTTCAGCCCGTGCATCACGCCGTAGGCGACGATGTCGTCGATCACGACCAACGCGGTCGGCCGCTCGGGCAGGCTCATCAGCACCGACATCGCGCGGTAACCGGTCTCCTGCAGAAATTCGCCTTCGACGATCCAGTCCTCCGACACTTCCAGCCCCGCTTCCTGCATGGCCTTCCGGTATCCCGCAAGCCGGTCCTGCGAGACGGTGAGCTCCCGCGGGCCGCTGACGAAGCCGATCCGCACGTGTCCCTGGTTGATCAGATGGCGGGTGGCGTCACAGGCCGCCTGCACGTTGTCGTTGTCGACCGTCGGCACGTCCGGGAAGTCCTGCGAACGGCCGATGATGACGAACGGGAACCGGGATTCGTTGAGGAAAGCGATCAACGGGTCCTTCATCTTCGACGAGAGGAGGATGACCCCGTCAACCCTGCGGCCGCGCACCAGCCGCTTGACGGTCTCGAGCTCGTCGGACTCGCTGGTGTCGGAAGCGATAAGGATATCATAGTCCGAACGGTTGGCCTGCGCGAGGAGGCCGCGCAACACTTCATGGAAGAAATAGTTCTGGAACAGCTCTTCCGCCGGGCGCGGAAGGATGACGCCCAATATACGGGTGGCTTTCGAGACGAGCCCCTTCGCCAGGCTGTTCGGATGATAGCCGAGCTCTTCCATGACGCGGGTCACGCGCTCGACCGTCTCCTTGCTGATCCGCGGATGCTTCGAGATGACGCGCGATACGGTTGAAGGCGACACACCTGCCTTCTTCGCGACGTCCTTGATGGTGACGGACATGGCGATTTCCCTCCGTGCAATCGTTACCACAACGAATGTTATCAACAATACTACAGGAAAACCCTTAGATTGTAAAGATTCGATCGGGAGAATCGGGAAAACGCCGGAAAGCCCGGCGGTTTCGGTGTCCGTAACAACCGAAAACAGGCGAAAAAGACACGTAAACTGAGAATTCGAAAGAAAAAGCCAATGGTTTCCGGCGTAATCGTCGATAACGACCGACAATGGAAGGTGCAAACGATTTACTAATTTATCCCCATCCATTATGATATCGGTAAGCAATAAAGCGCTTACTTGAGCGAAGGGAGTCGCGGTCATCGGTTGAAAAAGCGATTGCTTCCGCCTGATGATCGCCTTTTTTCGCGAATTTTGTACAAACGTTTGCTCAACGTGCGGGGCAAAGCGCCTGAATGTCGAAAAGGGGGGGTCGGCAACTCAAGCCAGGACTGGAAAGCGGAACGCGGGAGAATGGCTGATCGGCCGATTCGAGACACCGCATTCATTTGCACAAAGTTTGCACGCATCACATGCTTCGGAAACCGAATCCAACGGAAAGGGGATCTCTACCGGGATGGACACGAGAAACAAAAAATGGACAGCGATGATCATCGCGCTGGTGCTCATGCTGGTGCTGGCCGCCTGCGGCGGCGGAAAAAGCGGCAATTCGGGCGATAACGGCTCCGGCAACGCTTCCGCGCCGAGCGGGCAGAACAGTGGCAATGCCGGCGGGAATGAATCCGGCGGCGACGCGGACGCATCGGTTGAACCGCAAATCGAGGAAGGCGCGCAGCTCCTGGTGTGGGACAACGCCGATGCCGAACTGGAATGGGCGCAATATGTGGCGGAAGAGTTCACGAAGCGCTACGGCGTTCCGGTCACGGTCGAAAACGTCAACCATACGGACGCGCCCGGCAAGCTGCAGACGGACGGCCCGGCCGGCCTCGGTGCGGACGTTTTCCTTGCCCCCCACGACCATACGGGGAACATGGCGGCCGCCGGCCTGATCCTGGAAAACTTCTACAGCGAAGCGATCATGAACGAGCACATTGAAGCGGCCATTGCCGGCGGCTCCTACGACGGCAAGCTGTACGGCTATCCGATCGCGGTCGAAACGTACGGCCTGTTCTACAACAAGGACCTGACCGACAAGGTGCCGGAAACGTGGGAAGAGCTGTTCGAACTGGCGAAGGCGTTCAACGATCCGGCGAACCAGAAGTACGGTTTCATGTACGAGGTCGGCAACTTCTACTATGACTTCGCGTTCATCGGCGGCTACGGCGGCTACGTGTTCGGCAACGGCAACACGGACCCGCACGATCTCGGCCTGAATTCGGAAGCCGCGGTGAAGGCGGCGCAGTTCGTCAAGCGGATCCACGACGAGATCCTGCCGATCAAGAAGGAAGACATCACGTACGACATCAAGGATTCGCTGTTCAAGGAAGGCAAGATTCTGTTCCAAATCAACGGTCCGTGGGCTGCTGAGGGCTACCGCGACGCCGGCGTGAACTTCGGTGTCGCGCCGCTGCCGAAGCTGGACAACGGCGAGCGTCCGACGAGCTTCTCTGGCATCAAGTCCTACTACGTCAACGCGTACACGAAGTATCCGGAAGCGGCTTCGCTTTTCGCGAAGTTCGCCGCAAGCAGGGAAATGCAGCTGAAGCGGTTTGAAATCACCGGCCAGGTGCCGACCCACAAGAGCCTCACCGAGGATCCGGCGATCAAGGGCGATCCGGTCGTATCCGGCATTCTGGAGCAGGCGCAATACGCGATCCCGATGCCGAACATTCCGGAAATGCAGACGGTCTGGGGTCCGATGGCATCCGCGTTCTCGCTCATCTGGAACGAGAACATCGATCCGAAGCAGGCGCTCGACGACGCGACGAAGCAAATCGAAGACGCCATCCAGCTGATGCAGCAATAACGGCGGTCTGTATTCGCGGAGGGAACCGTGTCCGATGCGGCGCGCATCGGACACGGGTTCCTTTTTCCAATCGCGCACAGGACCGACTTCCCGCTTCTTGAGCAAAACGGTTTCGATCGCCCGGCGGGCGGCGGCAGCCGTTTTGCCCAAACATGCGAACCGTACGGGTGGTGGTAAATCTGAACGGCAAGGTACATGCGCGCACCGGCGCGTTGCTGTCGCTGCTCTTCATGGGCCTGGGACAGATCTACAACCGGCAGTTCGTGAAGGGGATCCTCTACGCGCTGCTCGAGCTTTATGTGCTGATCTTCTGGACGAAGCCGTTCCTCGAAGCGATGCACGGCCTGATCACGCTGGGCGAAACGCCGCAGCAGCGCAACGCCCGCGGCGCCATCGTCGTCCAGGGGGATCACTCGATCATCCTGATGATCACGGGGATCATCTTCTTCCTGCTGCTCGTCATCTTCCTCGCGGTCTACGCGATCAACGTGTGGGACGCCTGGAAGGTCGGCAAGGGGAGGGACGAGGGACGGAAGCCCCGCAACTTCGCGCAATCCGTCGCGCACGCCTGGGAGCAGGGGTTCGCATACATTCTGCTGACGCCGGCATTCGTGTTCGTGCTCTTCACGATCGTCCTGCCGCTCATCTTCGGCATCCTGATCGCGTTCACGAACTATTCGGGTCCGAACCATCTGCCGCCGAAGAATCTCGTCGACTGGGTCGGATTCGAGACGTTCACGAGCCTGATCCGGTTCAGGGCATGGAGCAACACCTTCGTCGGGGTGCTCATCTGGACGATCGTCTGGGCGACGCTGGCGACATTCACCACGTATTTTGTCGGACTCTTCTATGCGCTGCTGCTCAACCACCGGGTGGTCAAATTCAAGAAATTCTGGCGCACCCTGTTCATCCTGCCCTGGGCGGTTCCGGGCATCATCTCGCTGCTCATCTTCCGCAACCTGTTCAACGGCGAGTTCGGGCCGATCAACCAGTATCTGAAGCTGATGGGGCTGGCGCCGATCCCGTGGTTCTCGGATCCGTTCTGGGCGAAGTTCGCGATCGTCATGGTGAACCTCTGGTTCGGGTTCCCGTACTGGATGGCGCTTATGTCCGGCGTGTTGACGAACATCGACCGGGAACTGTACGAAGCGGCCGAGATCGACGGCGCGAACGGATTCCAGCGGTTCCGGAGCATCACGCTGCCGCTCATCCTGTTCTCGACATCGCCGCTGCTCATCATGAGCTTCGCGCACAACTTCAACAACTTCAACATGATCTATCTGTTCACGTCCGGCGGTCCCGCCAACCCTTCCTACAGCTACGCGGGTTCGACCGACATCCTGATCTCGTGGATCTACAAGCTCACGCTCGAGCAGAACAAGTTCAACATGGCGTCCGTCGTGTCGATCTTCATCTTCATCGTGGTGGCCTCGTTCTCGATCTGGAATTTCCGCAGGACGAGGGCGTTCAAAGAGGAGGACATGATCCAGTGATGAAGACGCCGGGAAAGGGAGGGAACGATGATGCAGGCAGGCTCCAGGCCGGGTGACAGACTTGCGGCCATCGTCATTTACCTGATCCTGATTCTGACGGCCATCGTCGTCATCTATCCGCTCTACTGGGTGGTGCTGGGCGCCCTGAACCCCGGTTCGTCGCTGTTCCGCACCTCGATCCTGCCGACGGGGCTGACGCTGGACCATTTTCGCGAACTGTTCACCGAGACGGACTATCTGCTCTGGTACCGGAACACGCTGTTCGTCGCGGTCATGAACATGATCCTGTCCACGGTGCTCGTCGTGACGGCCGCTTACGCGTTCTCGCAGTTCCGCTTCCCCGGCCGGCGGCAGACGCTGATGGCGATGCTCGTGCTGCAGATTTTCCCGAGCTTCATGGGGATGATCGCGATCTACATCCTGCTCCTGCAGCTCAATCTGCTGGACAATCTGTGGGGGCTCATCCTCGTGTACGCGGGCGGATCGATTCCGTACGGCGCGTGGCTCGTGAAAGGCTACTTCGATGCACAGCCCAGGAGCCTCGTGGAGGCGGCGAAAATCGACGGTGCCTCGAACTTCACCATCTTCCGCAAGGTGATGATGCCGCTGTCGGTGCCGATCCTCACGTTCGTCGCGGTCAACAATTTCATCGGGCCGTGGATGGACTTCATCTTCGCCCGGCTCGTGCTGCGGTCGAGCAGCAAGTACACGCTGGCGATCGGCCTGTTCAACATGGTCACCGGCCGTTCCAACACCGATTTCACGAAATTCGCGGCCGGCGCGCTGCTCGTGGCGATTCCCGTCACGCTGCTGTTCCTGCTTCTGCAGAAATATATCATTGAAGGCCTGAAGGCGGGAGCCAACAAGGGATGAGGAAACTCAGGCTGTTTGCGATCGTGTTCGCCGCCGCCGTCATCCTGTTCTCGAGCGCGGTGCTCTGGATCGGCATGCGGCAGCAGCAGCTGGACCGGGAGCGGATGGAGGCGGCGCGGGACCGGGATTCGAACGTGTTCTACGAGATCTTCGTCCGTGCGTTCCACGACAGCGACGGCGACGGCAAAGGCGATCTGAACGGCATTGTCGCCAAACTGGATTATCTGCGGGAGATGGGCGTGTCGGGCATCTGGATGACGCCGATCCATCCGTCGCCGAGCTACCACGGCTATGACGTGACGGACTATTACGCGATCCATCCGGACTTCGGCACGATGGAGGATTTCGAGCGGCTGATCGGAGAAGCGCACCGGCGGAACATCAAAATCATCATGGATCTCGTCGTCAACCATACGAGCAACAGGCATCCGTGGTTCGTCGAGGCGAGGTCGGGCGCGGACAATCCGAAGCGCGACTGGTACATCTGGGCGGACGAAGCGACGAACGTGAACGCGACCAGCGCGATCGGCGGCAAGGCGTGGCATTCGGTCAGCACCGGCAGGTATCTCGGCATCTTCGGGGAAGGCATGCCGGACTTGAACCTCGACAATCCGGAGGTGCGCGCGGAGTTCATCCGGATCGCCCGGTTCTGGCTGGAGAAGGGCGTGGACGGCTTCCGGCTCGACGCCGCGAAGCACGTGTACGAGGATCTGCAGGGCGACAACCGGAGGCCGGAAGTGGCGGAGAAGAATGTGGCCTGGTGGCGGGAATTCCGCGCCGCGCTGGAAGAAGTGAAGCCGGACGTCTATCTCGTCGGCGAGGTGTGGGACGCGCCCTCCGTCATCGGTCCGTATCTGGACGGGGCGTTCGATTCCGGGTTCAACTTCGAACTGGCCGGCAAGCTGATCCAGCTCGCGAAGTCGGAGCGGGCGACCGACATCGCCGCCGCCGTGCGCCGCATCCACGATTATTACGCCGAGGTGTCGGGCGGGCGGTTCATCGACGCGACGTTCCTGTCGAACCACGACCAGAACCGCGTCATGAGCCAGCTCGAAGGCAACGTCGACCATGCGAAGATGGCCGCGGCGCTTCTCCTTACGCTTCCCGGACGGGTTTTTCTCTACTACGGCGAAGAGATCGGGATGGAGGGCGTGAAGCCCGACGAGAATCTGCGCCGTCCGATGCCGTGGGATGAGGTCGATCGGCAGCACAACGAACCGGATTCGCTGCTCAACCATTACCGCAGGCTCGTCAACTGGCGGAAGCTGGAGCCGGCGCTCGCGTTCGGCACGGTCGAGTCGTACGCGACCGGCCATCGCAGCGTCGTCTCGTACATCCGCGAGCATGAGGGCGAACGGCTGCTCGTGCTGCACAACCTGTCCGGCGAGCCGCAGCAACTGGCCCTCGAGTCGAAAGCGGACATCGAGGCGGAGAAGCTGGCGGTGACGCTGGCGTCCGCGCCGGGCATCAAGTTCGAACGCGACGAAGTGTCGCTGCCGGCGTACAGCACGGCGGTATTGAAAGCGAAATAAGCGGGAAGGCTTGCAAGACGTCCTCGTCGGACGTCTTGTTTTTTTGGAGCTGGCCGGGAGTCCCCGCCCGTTACAGCAGGGAAACTTCCGGAGATTGACCCAACCCACGAGAAAGCAAGTTTTACAGAGAACCGTGCTTCTTTTTTGGCGAATTGGGCACGACGGAGGAGCGCCCGGGGGAGGGGGGTTGCGGAGGTGCCCCTCGTTAGAGTAAAATTTGCGTGGGGGTAAAGTCTGGAAAAAGCGAACATAGAAAAAGAGCTTCTCCCTTGGTAAAGTGAATTTTGGTAAAGTGAATTTGCCACAAAACACATACCAAGAGGAGGAAGCTCCTGTGCAGCACTTTACCACAATCATTCCCACAATGAAAGAGCTTGAGCAGTGGATGTTGCGGGAGATGCAGGAAGCGTTCGCCAGCGCGATGAAGACAGCGCTGGAGATGTTTGATCAGATCATCCTTGAGCAAAGGGATCGCCAGCGTTTTCGCGT
>Ga0207871_100305_pt1 | contig 21932 bp, 15 predicted proteins | sample Passage260A_FD_187371 | JGI IMG/M metagenome (GOLD analysis project Ga0207871, IMG submission 187371) | Cellulose adapted compost microbial communities from Newby Island Compost Facility, Milpitas, CA, USA - Passage2 60A (SPAdes) (version 2) ...
AAACAGCAGAGCTTCCGGTGAGTCATACTCCTTTCGCAGTTGGTCGCATACGAAGGCCAGGTAGTCCTGATGAGAACGAGAAACAAGCTTCACCATAATCACCCAATTCGCTAAAGAGTTAGGCAAAAAATGCCTTCTCGCGATTGTTGGGGCGTTTTGAAAAAGTCAAGAGGAAAGTTTGTTCGCATCCCCGTTTTGGGGGTGAAACCATAAAAGACCCTGGCCGAAGGGCCAGAGCCGATGCGGAATGGTGAATTCCGAGAGGCTTATTTAATGATCTGGAGGAAGTATGAATAAGTTTATTGATTTTTTAGACCAGTTTAATGTGTTGTCTCCAAATCATTCCAAAATCTACGATGAATACACTATTAGCAACGAAGAAGAGTATAAATTTTCAATTTCAACTAAGGTAGAAAAGTTTCTTATGGAGATATACACCGATCGTCCTCGTAGTGTCATTATGACTGGAAATGCGGGCGATGGGAAGACGCGTCTGTGCCGAACGATTTATGAAAAGTTGACAGGGCAAGAGCTAACAAGTTGGCCTGATGGTGGTATCGTCGATGTTCCATTTGAGTTTGGAACTCTTCGAATAGTAAAAGATCTATCTGAGTTGACAGAAACCGTTATTGATAAAGAGTTGTCGAGGCTGCAACAAGTTGTTTTGGATCATCATTCAGATAAGCATTATTACCTAATTGCTGCAAATGAAGGTAAACTCACAAAGTTTTTATCTCAACATCCTGAACTCCATCAGCTCAGCGAATGGGTAAGATTAAGATTTCTGGATCATCACAACAATAATGAGCATCTACATTTGGTCAATTTGCAAGATGTTACTTCGTCCATATACGCTGATAGGATTATTGAGGAATGGAATAACGAAAAGTATTGGGACAAGTGCGCGCAATGCCCGAAGAGAGATAAATGCATTATCTTTTACAATCATCGTCAAATGTCGGAAACTCATGTCAGGAAGCACTTAGTTGAACAATATCGATTGCTCGACTGTTTGGGCATTCACGTTACGATGCGTGAAATATTAATTCATTTGAGTTACACAATTACCGGGGGATTAACATGTGTGGATGTATTAAATGCTAGCTACAAGGACATCGAAGATCACGCAAACCGAGCCTATTATAACAACTTTTACGGATACATGATACCCGAAGTTAGTGCAGGAGAAATGGGGGGGGGCCGTTATTTTGTAAACCTGGATCCCGGTCTTACTTCAATATCGTTAATTGACGACTTTATTCTCAATGGTGACATTAGCGGAGACGAGGCTATCGTTAGTCAGCATGAAAAGATCTTCGGTGATGATATTGATTTGTTGTTTGGATACTACCGTAAAAGAATTGAGCAATATCGCACATTAGATCCGCATCAAGACAAGGAAAATACAAAAGATATCTTCGATCAAATGCCCAGATTTCGCCGCAAGTTCTTTTTTGAGTGTGGAGTGTACGGGCAGGAATTGAGAAAAAAACTGTTACCGTATCAGTATTTCAGTTCTTTCATTGATTGTTTGGAAAATCAAAAGTCCCATTCTTTGATCCGGCGTGAGCTCATCCAGGGGTTGAACCAGGCGTTTACTAAGAAACTGATAGGGCGCTCAGAGCCGCAGGCATTATATGCCGTTAATGAATACTTGCTTATTCACGGTATATATGGAAGTACCCAAATAAAACTTGCGTTGGAGAAGCAACGGAATGATATCGATCATATTCCGACCCATCTGATTTTACAAGTTCAACAGGCTGCTGAACTAGAAGTCCGATTGCCGGTGTTTGAGTATTTACTTCGATTGGCTAATGGAAGTTTGTTTACCATTCTTCGCCAAGAGGTTGAAATTCTCATCAACAAGTTTAAGAACGATCTTATTAATTCTAGTGAACTCGATGAATATTCATTGGAAGTGCTGGCCCTTGATGCAGACAGGGGCGTCTATGCGGTACATAATATTGAGATTTAGGAGGACAGCGAGATGGTTGCGATGAGAGCTGATGCTTCCAACCATTTGGATAAAGTAACTTCTCAACTATCAGCTCACATATGGGGACATCGGTTTAAGGAAGGTCAGCGTGGCGCGGAGTATGTATTGGAATTCTTGAATGTGTTGTATGGAACTGATTACTCATTCATTAAGGACAGCTATGTTCGCAAACGGTCTATCGGTCTTCGGAAATTTATCTTCGAAGGTGTAAAAGAAGGGGCTGGATCGCGCGGCGGAATTCTAATTCTGACCGATGAGGAAAAAATTAAATTGCAACAAGCAGTGCGAGAAAACGACTTGCCGGTATTGAAACAGTTTTTGCGGAACCTTGAAATAGTGTTATACGATTTGAATGGCAAAGAAGCGGACCGTTCGTGGTATGCCAGGTCCCTATATCCATTGCACGAATCATTGCTTTATTTCGAATTGCGCAAGGTTGGAGATAATCTCGCGATTGAACGGAACTTCTTCGCCAGAGGTGGAGAACTGTATTTTCTAATGTTGGCGCATGGTACGGAGAAGCATCCTGAACGTCGCGAATTTATTGAATCGCGTTTTCGTCAATTGTTGACTAAAAATAAGATAATTGAAAATGTTGTTACGAAGATAACTTCAGCTATTGATGAAGATAAAGAAGAATATAAAGAAGCTAAGCTGCGTTCGGATAAATTGGATGATTGCCCGATTTTGCCGGTCAATGCTCCAGTTGAAAATGAACACTTGTTTGAAAATTTTGCCATTGAATTAGAGCAACTTCTACAAGTAGATTTGGATGTTTATGAAGTCTTTCATCTTCTAATGACATTGATTTGCTTCCAACTCAATCGTTATATGTACGAGAGAGCTCATTTGCCCAATAGCGAGAACAAAATATATTACTTCTTTGACTGCATGGAGAGCAAAAATAAGAATATTACCTATTTGTCGGCGCGTATTTTTGAACAACATGAATTGATCATAAAGGAAAAACTGGATCAAGCTTTTGAGAATAAATATAAAGATACCGTAGGTTCAGATGAAAACATCGAGCAATTGCTGCCTTCTTGGAGAGAGAAGCCAGAGCAATTTCTCGAACTCATGGGCCTGCAAAAATTAAAATCCCGTAAAAAAACGATCGTTCAAAAATTGATGCAGTGTCACACACCGGCAGATGTCAAAGGTAAGTTGAAAGATGTCGTGCGGGAAGTTGCTTCGGAATCCCTTACTAAAGAAATGCTCAGTATTATTCGCACCCTTGCGAGGGATGGAGGATTTGCAACATTCCGTCGTGGGTCTGCAGCAAATTATCGCTATACGATTTCGGATACATTCCTTCAAATGCTTGTATTTACAAAAGTTAAACCACAAGGGAAAATGGAGTTTTTTGAATTCTTGGATGTCCTCTACCGAGACTACGGAATCGTAATTGGTGAGAAACAAGCTAAAGATTCTGGATTGTATGACATGTCGCGACTAAATGTACGATATTTCCAAGAAAACGAGAAGGCACTAAGAGACAAACTGCTTCAAAATGGGCTGTTAATTGAATTCTCTGATGCTACGGCGATGATCGAAAATCCATATGCTGCAAGTTTAGTGGAGGCATAAAATGCATAATCAAGCTTATCAGTTGCTCGGTCAGTGGATGGTAGGGCTAATATCATCGTATTTTGCAAACCAAAGAGCCCTTAATTCTGATAAGTTGTTTATCAAAGTTACGGGTGTCGACGATGATGCATTGGGATATGTTCTAGAAGTTGTTTCAGAAGCAGAGGAACGACTCCGAGAATATTACTTGCCTCACATTCGTACGCTGGCGGCTGTTCCTGGATATGAGAAATACCAATGCCAAGCACACGAAACTAGTACTTGGCTGCGCAATAACACAAAACAAGGAAGCGCGCTGCTTATCTTTATGAACGCTGAATCCCCTGAAGCTCAAAGCTTAGAAAATATCTTCACAGTTGATGAGGCACGATTGTTAAGTGAAGACGGATTAAAGGTGCTGTTCCAGCTGCTTGCCGATAAATACCACATTTATAGTGAGGATAGTCGGTTATTGCAAAGATTTTTAGCGATGTACGGCCAGCTGTCGGAACCGCAACTGCGAACGATGCTGTCTTTCATGGTTGCTGTAATTCAATCCACAGAAAAGACAATGATTGATAAAATACAACGCAATCTGGATCAGTTGCAAATGTTTCGTGATAACAGGCTGTCCTTTGACCAAAATGGTCTGACACGTTTGAGGAGAAACTACCAGCTTTCGAGACTAGAGCGGGATGGGCGTTCACTTAAGAAAAGCGAATTTGTGGAAAATGTGTTCCAGTTTATTGAAAAATCAGATGATCATGAACTATGGGAAAGTGTATCTCCGGATGAGTTCCTTGATCAAGCCCTTAAGTTCATTCATGGTCAGTCAACTGAGTTGCTTCGTTATGAGTTTGATCTCATTTCGTCTGTGTTTATGTTTAAGCCAGGCAGAGTGACACTTAACGACAGAATTAAAGATTTTAAAACTCTGCTTGAAACAAAGGGTGAGATTAGCCCTGATCAAGAAGATCTTATCACCGATACTTTGGAAGCCGTCAAATCGGGAGAAAATCCTGATAAAATTCAAGAGTTTATTGATGAGTTCTTGGATATATTAACGAACGAAAGTCCTAAGTTAATAAAAGATTTGCAACGTGTCGTTAATCGTCTCCGGCAACATCATGAATACGATGAATTGGCTGAAGCGTTGCTTAAAGAGTCTTTTGATTTGCTTGAGGAATCTAGCGAGGAGCAGAAAGTTGAATCTGCAAAATTTAAATTGAGTATCGTGGAAGCACAAGTAGGAGAAGATCTAAAAACCGCTCTTGGCTTCCATCTTAATCATCTTGAAAAACTGATTGATCGTATATGTTTTGATGCCAACTCGCTTGAAAATGTTATCGAGGGTAATTCAGATCAAGTATTGCTTCAGTTGACGATGTATATCAATGGAGATGAAGTTTCAAGCAGAGAATTTAGCCTTACCAATCTCGGTAAAGGTAAATTGTCGTTATTGCTTGGAAAATTCGCGGATGATGGACACATTCCTTATCTAAAGGAATATTTGGATGCAGAAATTGGAGTAAATATTGTTCAAGAAGTAAAAGGAAATGTTAGTGGCTATATTGCAACGTATCAGGAAGGTGTTGAAGAAGCATATAATAGCTTTACGGATTTCGTTAATTGGTATAGTGATGAAATCAACAGAGCATTGAGTTCCGGGCTTTCCAATGTTGATTATGATCAACTTGAAAAGCGACTGGAGGAACTGCTTGGTTATGTTCATCAATCTGCGCTTGTAGCAAGATATATCATCCAGTACGTAGGGCTTCTTGGTGCTTACGATAAGTTTAATAATCGATCGAATGATACAGTGGGATTTGTCCAGACTCGAATCCTGACTCTGCTCAATCCAATCCGTTTGCTTAGTTATGCTCAGCGATTGAAGCGAGTTCAGCATGAGTTGAACTCTTGGATCAGTCGTTTGCATGCAGGCCAAAGTTTACTGGATGACATGAACGCATACTTGCAACAACTTCAATATGACATGTCTCGTTTGTCGCCTAACTACTTTAAAGTTGTTGGAACCCATGATAAGTATCTTATTGAGCAGCAAGAAGTTATGGGTGAAGGAATTTTCACCACTAATGATGCCAGTAGTAGTGAAGAGCAAGTCATACAAGCATTCGTAGATGAATTTGAATCAGCTGTTAAATCATATTTGGAAGTCTATCCATACGCCAAAGATTGCTTAGATATCGTTATTCTATACTGTCCGAACGCCACGTTTCCGATGCGGGCGATTGAAAAAGCGCTGAATGTTGAAGGCGTTCAGAAATTAAAAGTCATTGTCCATAGCGAAAATCGCGGAGCTACAATTTTCGAGACGCTCAACGCGTGGATTAGCCAGAATGAGCATCTGTCAAAGAGGATTGGCAGCTTTCCCAAGGTTGACGTCCAAGTCATCGCTGAACAAGATATCAATAAACTGATGAATGTCATGAATCAGCATTTGCAAGATGCTGATATTGGCATACTTATTAATTACTTTGGTCAGTCCTCTCATGTTCATTACCAATTTGAACGTGTCGAAGTGAAGAACACCGAGGATTGGTTTAAGCCGATTTATCGTGAACCTGTAAGAAAAGATAACGCTGTAAAGAGAATCAACTTGGTTAGCGAAGAGCTTCCAGTAGTTATGCAACGATTTTATCAGTTGCAATACGTTCTTCATAGTAACGGAGCCATTTCAGAAGACGAACACATGCTGGTGCGGAACGTCATATCCATTAACACATTGTCCGATGAATCGCTCCTCAACTTTATGCATGAGCGTTTTGTATGGTCACTGTTCATTGACCGGTACCTGGACAAGCCATTGTTGCGGCATGTATCCTCAAAAGCTCAAATCATCAAATATAAATCCAGTGCTGGGCAAAATAAGAGTTTTAAGACCATTCTTTCCTCGTCTAAATATGTTCGCAAGTTGACTCAAGACCAAGCTGATCATGAGTATTTTGATCGTTTGTATCGGAAGTATTGTAAGCTTCTCAAGAATGATTTGATTGATCGAAATATTATCATCCAGGCTGTTGAAAAGGTTAAGGAAATTTCTGGAGCCATAGTATTAAAAGCTATCGGCCCCGGGAAGTTTGCTCATGAATTGATTGCCGTGTATTTGTCTACCCAAGCAAGGCCTGCAATGGATGGAGAGCTTGTCATTTGGTCAGTATGCGATGAGCTTCCGTGGTTCAACGGTTCGAATCGTCGTCCTGACCTTGTTCGAACATCGATTCGGAAAGTGGATGACAGAATCTCCCTCAATTTTGAACTAATCGAATTGAAGTTCATTTCCGACACAATATTTGAGAAAGAGCGTTACGATGCGATTAAGCAAATAAAAGCAGGATTAGAGTTGTATCGGAGCCGCTTCTTGTTTAACGAAAATCCTTCAAGCGGTGAGCTTTGGCGCAAAGAGATGATCAATCATTTTATCGAATGTGGGACATATTCCCCTCAAGATGCGATGTTGTTGAGGGAGATGCAAGGAATTTCGCTCGAGTCCGTTGATGTAACGCTGACGGGATCCATCGATACTTTCGTTTATACTTCCAATCTGCTTGAACTGAATATTATGGAAGGTCATCAGAATGGTTATAAACAGGATATTTTGGACAATCAGTACATCAATCATATTTATAACCGTTACTTTATCTTGAATAAATTGGGGGCTGTAGCGGAACAAGAGATACCGGTATATGGAGTCGATTTCGTAGAGCTCAGTGAATTTATTGCAGATAAGCTTGGAGAAGGGGAAGTTGAATCAGAAAAAGAAGTCAAGCAGGATGAGCAGATAAATATGGCTGATGTTGTGTCCTCTATACAACACCTTGAAGCGGAACGAGACGAAGCATTCCATCAAATTAAGTATGCCAGGTTGGAAGCTGCTTCGGGAAGTGAAAATTCAGTAAGGACGACTGAGCCGACGGTCGTGCATGAGAAAGGTTTTCCGGAACAATTGGCACTTGTCGGAATCCCGTCTGCAGAAGCACAGGTCCAAGAAGATATTCAACCACTTGTACAGCGGTACCAGTCAAAATTACGATCGCGATTGAATGAAATTGGCATACCAATTAAAATTTTGGATTCAATTGTCGGCGTAAGTGTCATTCGATTGATTATCGAATTGACCGGTAATACCTCGTTCAGTTCGATCAAGAGTCGAGCGGAGGACATCCAGATGTGGCTCGAGCTTTCCTATACTCCACAAATTGTGATTCGAGCAGGGAAAGTTAACATTGATATTAATCGAGAGAATCCCGAGGTTGTGTACTTCGAACGATTTATGGAGAAAGTGCGTGAACAGATCCCTGCCGATGCAATTAAAGGAAAGCTTGTAGCACCTCTTGGAATAGGACAACTTGGCGAAATCATCAAAATGGATTTCTCAAGCCCTGAAACACCGCATTTGCTTATCGGTGGCAGATCGGGAAGCGGTAAGAGTGTTACCATAAATAGCATTATTTTATCTATGATGTGTTTATACTCGCCGAAGGAAGTTCAATTTATCTTCATCGATCCTAAGCGAGTCGAGTTCATTGCGTTTAAAAATCTTGTCCATACACAAAGTGTCATTACAGATATCGAAGAAGCAGTGGAACAGCTCGACAGACTTGTTGAGGAGATGGAGCGCCGATACGAGTTAATGGCTGTAGAAGGAGCTACGAGCCTCGACCAGTACATTGAGGTTGGCGGAGTTGAGATGCCTCGACTCGTCGTTGTCTTTGATGAATTTGCCGATTTCATGTCGCAAGATAAGAAACAGGGCAGCCGAGTTGAAAACAGCATCATGAGGCTCGGTCAAAAAGCCCGTGCTGCTGGTATTCACTTGCTTATTTGTACTCAAAGCCCGAAGGCGGATATTATCTCAACAAATATTCGCAACAACCTCGGGGCTCGACTCGCATTGCGTGCTGCTGACCAGACGGCATCACGTATTATTCTCGATGATGATGGCGCTGAAAGGCTTGGCGGCAAAGGAGATTTCTTGGCCAAAATCGACCTTCCGGATATTGTACGAGGAAAGAGCCCATATCTTACGACAACAGTGAAAAAAGCACTGCTGAATTATTTTCGGACGCAAGATGGGCAGACAAGAAAGGATTGAACTCGCAACATGAAATTTGGACATCATCAGAGCTTTTACTTGCGAGTGAACTGGCTGTCCAAAGCGTTCAAGGCGATAGAATCCGATCCGCGTTTCTTCTATGATGACCATGGATTTGAAAAAATTGGACTTGGGCGTAATATGGTCAAATCGCTGAAATATTGGTCAACAGCGGTAGGAATTATGTCGGAAAAAAAGAACGAAGAGCGGAAGCCGGTTCATGTATTGACACCAATTGGTGAACTTATTAAACAGCACGACCGTTTTGTACGTAGACCTTTAACGGCAGCTGTGCTTCATTATCTCCTAGCTTCAAGTAAGGAGCAAGCAACATCGTGGTACTGGTTCTTTAATGTATGCAACTTAAGGTCTGCTTCAGCTGATGAAGTGCTTGAATCGTTAAATGAGTGGGTTTTTAATGAATTTGATAAGTCGGTATCGATCCAATCATTAAAGCGTGATATTGAATGTATTCGCCAGTTATATACCTCACGTTCTGCGGTTGGCGACGACCCAGAAGAGGTGGTCGCCAGCCCATTTTCAAGTTTGAACTTATTAGCTGATACAAAGCAAGGGCTTGTAAAGCAAACACCAGATATTCAGAACATTGGCCTTGATGCACTATACTTTAGTCTTCTTGTATATGGTCATCGACATCAAGTTAATAGTGTTACTTGGGAAGAGCTTCAAGTGAAGCCTTTATTATGGGGGCGAATGTATCATTTAACCTCTCAACAGATTCTTGAAGTGTTAGAGCTGCTCCATGCAGAACCGTATTACCCGTTAACCTTTGTTCGAACCAATCAACTATATACGCTAAATTTCGAATTGGTAGAGCCGCACCAATTTTTACAGAAAGCATATGAACGGGAGGCGGCGATGTAATGTTGCAGTTAAAACATCAGTTTCGATCAAGCATCAATTTGCAGTTGGATATGAAAGACGAGCGACTGCTTAACCAATATATATTGTCACCATCTCACAGCGAAGTATTTCGGGGCGTTGTAGAGAGTGTTTTGTTTGGGGGGACACGATCTCACCTGCTTATTGGTCCGTATGGGACGGGCAAAACGTTTGTGGCCACAATTCTTTGTCAGCTACTGTCGAAACAATTTTCCTCGAATTGGCGTACAAGTCTCCTATCGCAGGCTGAACGCATTGATCCTAAGCTGGCAGAGTCATTAAGGGCCGTTGAGAATTTAAACCTACAATATATTCCTGTTGTCATCAATGGTAAGACGGGATCTATTCGTACCATTATTGGGCGTGCGTTATATCGAATAATGAAACAAGAAGGAATCGATATAACGCTGCCTAATGAGGTTAGTTTCATTCTAAATACCGTGGACCGATGGGAAAAGTTATATCCAAGTACCTTTGCTTTACTAATAGAAAATATAAGCAAGAATCAACTAACTTGGGATGAGTGGATTACTCGAGTAGAGAACGGTGATGAGGAAGTCATCAAGCGTTTTATAGAGTTCTATCCCACGGTTACATCTGGAACTCCTTGGGCTATTGAGCATGAAGATTATTTTATAGAGAACATTGATCATCTGACTCGTAAATTAGCTGAAAGAGGTAAAGGAATACTCATTGTTTATGACGAGTTCGGGCGGTTCCTCCAAACGCTTGAAGGGTCTGATGCGTTACGTAACATGCAAGATTTACAAGATCTTGCAGAGTATTCTAATCACACAGAGAATATGCAGTTGCTGCTTGTTGGACACCGGTATATCCGGCATTATGCAGTGAATAGTCGTGAATCAATTCGCACAGAATTTGAAAAGGTAGAGAAACGTTTTCGCTCTTATACTTTAGAAAATGACAATGCAACTTATTTGTTGCTTGCTCAGCAAGCTGCAGCAGACATCAATGCGTTAAGTCTAACCAAGACGGGGAATTTAGAATCGTTAGAAACACTTCAACGTTTTCCGTTGTTCTCCGAATATACCACATATCAATTGGATCAAAATATCCTTAAATCATTGTACCCGTTACATCCCGTGGGAGTAGCAATACTTCCAGAGCTTTCTAATATTTTTGGTCAAAACGAACGTACGCTTTTTTCTTTTTTCACGGATTATAGTCGTCATAGTATTCGGGAACATGTTGAACATGATCAAGGATACTATTATGTAGATAAACTATTTCATTTTTTTGAACTCGCTAAAGCTGAGACTTGGGATCAGCCAAGTTTGACATTATACCATATTGTTGAGCCGTTTATAGACAAGCGAGATCCTATTCAATCTCGAATTGTAGAACTTATAACACTTTGGTCTGTTGTTCGGTTTACCCAAAGGCAACCACTAACTACCGAATTTATTTCGTTTGCTTTAGGAATTCCGGCAGAATTGGTAGAAAATGCACTAAATCAACTTGCAGCTGCTAAAGTCTCTAGATTTAATCAAATTCGCAATCAATGGGAGCTTTTTGATGGCAGCTCAGTTGATTTAGAAGCAGTTATACAAGATCGATTGGCTACGATCACACTTGAATCAGAGAGTCTTATTAGCATCTTAGAACAACATATGCCTTACTCTTATGTCCTTCCATATGAATATAACGAATCGGTGGACATGATACGCTATGCTGATCTTCATTTTGTTGAAGCATCAGCTTTAACAGATCAAGAGAAACTGGCGACCTTTGATGCGGACGATTTGGTGTTCTTTGCAGTATTTACTGAAGAACAGCAATTACATGAGTTTTTCGAGACCAGTGGTCAACTAAATCATTCCCATATCATAGCTGTACCTACTTTCACGATTGAAAGTATTCAACCAAGTTTGAAAAGATTTTATGCTGTCAAACGTTTACTTACGGATACGGAGTTTCTGTCATTAGATAGTCGAATAAAGAACGAACTTCAATACTTGCTACAGGAGACTAGTGTAAAGATTTCAACATTTGTTGAGCGATACTTTAATTACAAAGAATTGCATTGGTGGGTAAGTGGAGAGCGGCGTCAAATTAATAATCTTCAAGGCTTGGAACAGTTAATCACTGAAAGAATGCACGCAAAGTTCCATCGTACATTAACAATACGAAATGAGGCTTTTAACCGGAAACGAATTTCAGCGATCCAAAGAAGAGCTTTAATTGATGTAATTGATCGCTTGATCGCTCAACCCAGTGAGCCTCAGTTGGGGATTCAAGGTTATGGCCCCAATTATTTAATCTATGTGAGTGTTCTAAAGAACAATGATTACGCCTATGATCAGGATGGAAGAATTAGTTGCAACGCCGCACTACGTGAATTGCAGAATGATTTAAAGGAGATGTTACATCATCAACCAGTAGGAAGATTGTCAGACCTTATTCGCATATTTAAAGATGAGCCTTACGGTATTCGAAATCCGGTCATCCCTTTATTGTTTGTTGCCCTCCTAAGAGATGTTTGGAATCAGCTAATGTTTTACGCCCATGATATGCTAACGTCTCACTTGTCAGGTGCGGCGATAATTGAAATGATTGAGAATTCGACTAATTACGAATACCGTTTCTACGATATGACAAGAGAGGAGAAACAACTGTTACTGCGCATTGGTGATATTTTTAGTTTTCCATCAGAAGCTAGTTCTAGCTTTGTGCATATGTCCGAAGCATTACTTCGCTGGCTTCGTACATTACCGAAGTTTACTCTAATTACGGACCAAGTATCGGAGCAGACTCGGAAGATTCGAGCCGCTATTCGTTCGTCAGAAGTAGATCCATTTAAACATATGAGAAACTTACTTACGATGGTCGATGACATTGAGGCTGCGAAACAGGAGTTGGAGTGCTTTATACAATCAAATGAGATCGAATTAGAGAGTCAACTATGCAAAATAGTCACTAAACCTTCCATAAACGACTTTTTAAGTGAGATTAAAAAGCATAAGATAGAATTAATTGGATCAAATAGTAAATTATCGACCGTTCCGGATGATCTAGAAATTAGTCCTATTGACCGGCTAGTGGAGCATCTCATTGGCGTTAGTCGCACGGAATGGTCGGATGCGACACAAGAGTTATTTATAAAGCAATTCCAGTATGAGTGGCAGTTGATGAAGGCTCCAACCATTACTGAAGCCCAAATTGAGTTTGAAATGGATACTCCAATAGAACTATCTAAAAAGGCCACAGTCGTTTATACTAATGTCAAGAACCTGCTAAAATATGCGGGTAGAGACTTAACAACTTTGGAAATTCGTCACTTACTGATGAAAATTATGCAAGAATATGATGCATGAGGAGGCGATAACTGTTGGCGCGGACTCCGGTACACGTATCGATGTTCAGCGGAGGAGCATCGTCCGCCTTCGTCGCACATCATATGGTGCAGACTTATGGTAAAGAAAATTGTATTTTATTTTTTACTAACACATTGTGGGAACATGAAGACAACTATCGATTTATGCATGAAGTAGCAGATTATTTAGGGATGGAAATTACATATCGTACGGATGGACGGACACCGGAGCAAGTATTTTACGATTACCGTTATATGGGGAATTCAAGACTTGCTAAATGTTCAGAAGAATTAAAAGTACGACAAACTGTAATATTTTTGGAAGAACTTCGCGATGAACATGGGCTGGAGCCCATTCTATATTTCGGCATTGGTCGACATGAGCAGCATCGGGCAGAAAACCTGCGCAATTTTTATGCCCATGTGCCCGTGGAACCCGTTGAAACACGATTTCCTCTCATCACATTATTTCAAGAGGAAATCGACGTAAAGAAGATTATACAAGAAGAGTGGGGAATTAGGCTCCCCCTCATGTATGAGCTCGGGTTCTCTCACGCCAATTGTGGTGGACGGTGTGTACGCGGCGGGCTGCAGCACTACGCACATCTCTATAAAACCTGGCCAGATGTGTATAGGGAACAGGAAGAAATGGAAGAGAACTTTCGAAGATACTTCGATAAGGATGTCTCGATTCTTAAAACGCGTAACGGGAAGCCATTTACCCTTCGTGAATATCGAGAACTAATGGAACGAGAAGGAGTTCAAAAATTTCTTACGCAACCTGATGATACAGTACCTTGTGTGTGCACCGTCTAACAGCAACCGTATTTCGCAATCCAGTCCTTATCGCCTCTATGGGAAAGGGGGACTGGATATTTTTGTTCTTTACTAAAACAAAATTGATTGAGTATAAAGTTTATGCTACTCCGCATACTGGTTAGTATATCCAGTTAAAGGGCGGGGTAGGAATGAAAGACGGTGCAATATGTGAAAACGCGGAGCTTCGGAAATTACTACTACCAAATCAAACCCTGCGCATTGCATACCATGTCGTGAAAAACTGCTTTTCCGTTAGAGACAGGCGCTCACGTAAGGTTATAGGATACACTGATCGCATTGTGTTGTATGACGTACAATTTGTAGTTTCTCAAGCTGGTAGAGCTAGAGTACTTCGAGAACGCCAGAAAAACGTCCATGCTTTCGTGGTAGGAAAATACGATGAAACTTTACAATCGCTTTCGATAGATCCGACTTATCAGCAAGCCTATTATAATCCGTATCGTACAGAAACATTTATTAATCGAGCAACATTGATTCCGGTTCAGAGTGCGAAGATCGCCATTTGTGAAAATAGAGCTGTTTATTATCGATAATGATGTATTGAGGTGTTCCGGCATGATGCACGACCGCGTCAGCACCGGCATCAGGGGAATCGACGACGTCGTCGACGGGCTGAGGCTCGGCGACAACGTCGTGTGGCAAGTCGACGAGATCGGGCAATACGGGAGACTGGCCGCGCGGTTCGCCGGGCAGGCGAAGCGGGACGGACGGAAACTGATCTACGTCCGTTTCGGCAGCCACGATCCGCTGTTTGCGCCGGATTCGGACACCGTCATCATCGAGCTCAGGGCTGACCGGGGATTCGAACGCTTCGCCGCGTCCGTCCACCGGCTGATCGAGAAGGAAGGCCGGCGGGCGTTCTATGTGTTCGACTGCCTGACCGATCTGCTCGCCGACTGGCATTCCGACCTGATGATCGGCAACTTCTTCCGCGTCACCTGCCCCTACCTGTATGAACTCGAAACCGTGGCCTACTTCGCCATCATCCGAAATGCCCATACGTTCGCGACGATCGCGGGCATCCGCGAGACGACGCAGCTGCTGATCGACGTGTACCGGGTCGGCGGCAGCGACTACATCCATCCGCTGAAAGCGTGGAACCGCTACACCCCCGTCATGTTCTTCCCGCATCGGATCGACGGAGACGAAGCCGTCAGCATCACCTCGAGCGCCGAGGCGGCCGAGCTGTTCGCCGCGGTCGCGCGCGGCGAGGACCGGCTCGACTACTGGAACGTCATGTTCGCGCAGGCGAAGGAGGCGCTGGATGCGCCTGCCGGTCAGCAGGAGCGGGTCAAGATGCGGCTGCTCAAGATGCTCGCCGGCCGCGAAGCGCGCCTGCTGAAGCTGTGCGGCCGCTACTTTGCGCTCGCGGACGTCCTCCGGGTCGCGGAGCGCCAGATCGGCAGCGGCTTCATCGGCGGCAAGAGCGTCGGCATGCTGCTCGCCCGGCGCATTCTGGAGGCGGCGGGAGGAGACCGGTTCGCGCCGCGGCTGGAGCCGCACGATTCCTGGTACATCGGCTCGGACGTGTTCTATACGTACATCGTTCACAACGGCTGGTGGAAGCTGTTCATGCGGCAGAAGACGAAGGAAGGCTATTTCCGCTGCGCGGCCGAGCTCCGAGAGAAACTGCTGACGGGCCGGTTCCCCGACAACATCCGCGAGCGGTTCATGCGGATGCTCGAGCATTACGGCCAGTCCCCGATCATCGTCCGCTCCAGCTCGCTCCTGGAAGACCAGTACGGGAACGCGTTCGCCGGCAAATACGAGAGCGTCTTCTGCGTCAATCGGGGGACGCCGGAAGAGCGGTATGAAGCGTTCGAGCAGGCGGTGCGGACCGTCTACGCCAGCGCGATGAACGAGGACGCGCTTGTGTATCGGCAAATCCGCGGGCTGGCGGGCGAGGACGAGCAGATGGCGCTGCTCGTGCAGCGGGTGTCCGGCGACGAGCACGGGGACGGCTATTTCCCGCATGCGGCGGGCGTCGGCCATTCGACGAACCTGTACGTGTGGGAGGAAGGCATCGACATGAACGCGGGCATGCTGCGGCTCGTGTTCGGGCTCGGGACGCGGGCGGTCGACCGGACCGAAGGCGACTACGCGCGGATCGTCTGCCTGGATAACCCGAAGCGCCAGCCGCCGATGCATGCCGGCGACCGGCGCAAATACATGCAGCATGAAGTCGACCTGCTGTCGTTCCGGGAGGGCGCGCTGGTCTCGCGGGATGCGGACGTCGTGCTCGCGGGCGGCATCAAGGCCGACCGATCGCTCATCGCCGCACCGGATGACGAAGCGGCCGCGCGCATGCGCGAGCTCGGGCTGACGGACCGGCCGGCGCCGTATATCGTCGATTTCCGCGGGCTGCTGGAGCGGACCGATTTTCCGTCGTTCATGCGGGAGATGCTGGCGCAGCTCGCCGCCGTGTACGAGTACCCCGTCGACATCGAGTTCACGGTCAACTTCACGCCGGACGGAGCGTACCGCGTCAACCTGCTGCAATGCCGGCCGCTGCAGACGCGCGGCCTCGGGCGGCCGGTCGAACTGCCCGAGCCGTCGGACGATTGTTTCTTCGCGTCCCGCGGCGGCTTCATGGGCGGCAACGTCCGGCTGCCGATCGACCATGTCGTATTCGTGCGGCCGTACCGCTATCTCGCGCTGCCCGAGCAGGGCAAATACGCGGTCGCCCGGCTGATCGGCCGGATCAACAAGGCGCTCAAGGGCAGACAGACGATGCTGATCGGGCCGGGACGGTGGGGGACGACGACGCCGTCGCTCGGCGTGCCGGTTCATTTTGCGGAGCTGTGCCACATGACGGTGCTTTGCGAAGTGGCGCCTGAGGAATCCGGCATCGCGCCCGAGCTGTCGTACGGCAGCCATTTCTTCCTCGATCTCGTGGAAGCGGGCATCTTCTATACGGCGCTGATGCCGGGCGAGCCGGACGTCATCTGGCATCCGGAGCGCGTGCTGGCGCAGCCCAACATGCTGATCGAACTGGTGCCGGACGCGGTGCCGTTCGAAGGGGTTGTTCACGTGGCGCGGACGGACGGGATGGAAATTTTCGCGGACATCGGGTCGCAGCGGGTGGTGTGCAGGTAGGATGGAAGGTAAAGCCATGTTGCCGGTATCCTATTCAACCTTCAGGGAAAGGGATTTGGGCGAATACATCAGCCGAAACTATGACATTGGCAAAGTGTTGCGGTGTGTCTTCATGCACAGGGGCATGAATGATTCCTACCTTGTCGAAACCTTGACCCGTAAGTACATCTACAGGGTTTACCGCAGCGGATGGCGAGACAGCCTTTGCGATGTCTCATTTGAAATTGACCTGTTGAGATTTTTGCATGCCAATGGTGTGAGCGTGTCGATTCCGGTTGCCACAACCGGAAACGAATATGTTAATGAACTTTCCGCTCCGGAAGGCAGACGGTTTGGCGTCCTTTTTACGCTTGCCGAAGGCAGCGCGCTCGACTTGAACGCTGAAGACATATGTTTCAAGTATGGCAAGGAAGCTGCCCAAATCCATGCAGGTTCGGCTACTTTTCAAACCCGTCACAGCAGGCCGCATCTGGATCTGGAATACCTGGTTGATCAACCGCTGCAAGTTATTCGAGCCTGTATGGTTCATCGTCCTGATGATTATCAGCTTGTTTTTCGCGTCGGAACCAAGTTGAAAGAAGCGATTGATCGGGTGGGAGGTTTGGATTGGGGCATATGCCACGGGATTTGCACGGCTATAACGCCCACATGCTGGGCGATCATATTACGCATTTCGATTTTGATCTTTGCGGATTCGGTTGGAGAGCCTATATTCTCGCCGTGTTCAGATTTGCGCTGGAACAACGTTTCCCATCTTGCGTAGATGGAGAACAACAGGTTGCCATGAAGTGGAATGCTTTTTTGGCAGGCTACCAAAGCGTTCGAAAAGTTCAGGCAAACGATATGACGGCTGTCCCGTTCTTTGCGGGAGTGCGCCGACTATGGCTGATGAGCCTCAGTTTGAAATTCTTCAAAGATTTGGATATCACGGGCTCGATTGATGCTGAAGATAAATATTTTGAAGATGAGCTTGAAGCTTTCAGGGAAATGGATCAAACATTATTCTGAAATCCCGAGAGCAGCGCCCGCACGGTCGGGATGTCGGCCGGGGCCCAGTCCAGGGAGGCAATTTCGGAGAGAGGGAGCCAGACCAGTTGCGCGTGTTCTTTCGGCGCCGGGGCTCCCTCCATGATTTTGGCCTTGTACGTGATGAGCCTTACCACAAGATTCGGGTATGAATGGGTCGCATCGGCAATCCGCTCATGGACTTCGATCAGGCAGTCCAGTTCTTCCCGGATCTCCCGGACCAGGCATTGTTCCGGCGATTCGCCCGGCTCGATCTTGCCGCCGGGGAACTCCCACAATCCGGGCAGCGACATCGACGGGGACCTTTGCGCGCACAGAATTTCGTTTTTTTCATTGAAGATGACGGCGCCTGCAACGTTTACCTTTTTCATGGGTTGCTCCTGATGTTGGAAAGGGATTCATACGACGATCATAACCGCATCGCACATGCCGTTTCAACAGCTTCACGCCATCGCCGTGACCGCCCCTTCCGGATTCCACAGGCAGACCGTGTTCTCGCAGCGGCAGGAGGCCAGTCGCCGCGCCAGCTCCTTGATGGACACCTCCGGGCTGATCAAAATCTTCACATTCCGGAACGTGCACTGCTCGAGTTCATACCCCTCCGACCGGATCATGATGACGCAGTCTTCAAATGCACACCGGACGAAAGCAAACCCGTCCAACCCGATCGTCTCGTGCGTAAACGGCTGGTCCAGAATAAGCTCCATTGCAATCGCTCCTGTTCGGGTGTAGTCGAGTTATGATCTTAGCATGTCCGGCGCGCAATGACTGTCGGATCGGGGCTGGCCCAAGGCAGCGATTTGCCGACAGGAAAGTGACAAATCTTCGTTCTGTTGGTATGCTGTTCCCAACGAGACAGGCCAATCGATGTTGGATCGGGAGGAACCATGGAAGCCTTGATCGAACTGCGGAATGTCGGAAAATGGTATGCGGCGGGGAGGCCGGTCGTGCAGCAGGTCGACCTCGCCGTTTATCGCGGACAAGGTCTGGCGATCCGCGGCCGCAACGGCTCGGGCAAGACGACTTTGCTGAAACTGATCGCGGGCATCACCCGGCCTTCCGCCGGCGCAGTCCGCCGCGCCCCGGAACTGACCGTCGGCTATGCGCCGGAGCGCTTCCCCCCGGTCCGCTTCCGGGCGGAGGAATATTTGGCCCATCTGGGCCGCATCCGGCGCATCCCGAAGCCGGAGCTTGAGCGGCGCATTCAGGAACTGATGGATCTGTTCCAACTGCATGCCGCCGGACCGATTACACACTTCTCGAAAGGCATGACGCAGAAAGTCAACCTGATGCAGGCGGTGCTTGCCCGTCCCGACGTGCTCGTTCTGGACGAGCCGCTGTCCGGGCTGGATGCCGGCTCGCAGGCGGATTTCGCCCGGCTGCTTGCGAAGTTCAAGCAGGAAGGAGCGGCCATCGTCATGACGGGCCACGAACCGGAATTCGCGGACGCCTGGGCCGACCGGACCGTGGTGATCCGGTATGGAAGGCTCGAGGAGCTGCAGGAGCGGGGCGCCGGCGCGGCGGCTCAGGCGGAAACGTCGGACTGGATTTGCAATCAATGGGGGGTCAATTAGGTTGTTCCCGCGTCTGGTATCGTATCTGCTGGCAGTCTTCTTGCGGTCGCATCGGTATTTTCCACCGCTATTGGTCTTCTTGCTCGGCCTCATGCTGCTCTACACCGCACGTCCGAATCCGGTGATGGGGAGTTACGCGGCTTCGTCCGTCCTGCTGTATTTCGTGTCCGCCTGGATCGGGACAGGCTTTTGCGGCGCGATCGGAGAAGCGCAGGAGCATATCGCCGCCGTCCACACGGGGAGCGTGCGGAAGTATCTGATCGGCAAGACGATGGCCGTATTCGCATGCGGGCTGCTGCTCAGCCTGGCGGCGCTCATCTATCCGGTTGCCGCGGGCAGTTTCGACGAGCGCGTGCGTGCCGGCGAGTGGCTGACGGCGCTGCTCGCGCACGTCGAGCTGGCGGTGCTGGGGGGACTTGCGGCGCTGATTCTGAGTCAGCCTGTCATCCGGAAAGGCAGCCTGACCGCCGCGATGCTGCTGCTCGTCCTGATTCTGTCGATTGCGCGCGACGGCATTCTGAAGGAGATCGGCGGCGGTTTCGCGCCGCTGTTCATCCCGCTGCCGCCTGTCGCGCCGGTGGTCGACCGTCTGATCAACCCGGACGCGGACTTGAGCATGCAGAACGCCGCCGTCTGGATCTGGCCCCTGGTGTACGGCGGCGTGCTCTATGTGCTGTATTTGCGGCTTGCGGAGAAAAAAATGTGAGCGTCAGAGCAATCAGATGACGTAAGGCGTCGGCTCCATCGTATGCGCCTTGGCGACGGCTTCCTCCAGCGTCATGCCGGTGAACGATTGCGCATGCAGGAAGCGGCCGCTTTTGCCGTCGTTCACGAAAGCGCCGACGCAGATGCCCGGAATGACGGTGTCCGGATCGTTCGGGGCATTCGGTCCGCCGAGATCGGTCCGGCACCAGCCCGGATCGGTCAGGCTGATGATGACGTCGGTTCCGTCCAGGCGGGACGCGAGATCCTTCGTCCATTTGTCCAGCGCCGCTTTGCTGGCGGCATAGGCCGACTGCTCCGGCTCGTTCCGGATGCCGCTCGTCACGTTGATGACCCGGCCGAAGCCGCGCTCGATCATCTTCGGAATGAAGCGGTTCGCAATCATCACGGCCGAGATGAAGTTGATGCGGAAGCTGACTTCAAAATCTTCGACCGGCGTATTGTAGTAATCTTTCCGGTAGGCGATCTGCACGGCCGCGTTATTGAACACGATGTCGACCGGCGTGCCTTTCGCCTCGATCGCATCGAGCATCGCGGCCACTTCGTCCAGGTTGGCGAGCTCCGCCGCCACGCTGTACGCCTCCACGCCCAATGCCCTGACTTCCTCTTCAATCTTCCGCGTGTGCTCCAGGCTGCGGCTGTGCAGGATCAGGTTGCAGCCCTGCTGCGCCATGAATTTGGCAATCCGGTATCCGATCCCGCGGCTGGCGCCCGTGACCAGCGCCCATTTTCCCCGTACTTCGGCTTGGCTCATGGTTGTGATCTCCTTTTTTACGGTTCGCGTGCGAACATGATGTAGTCGACGTTGATCGGCTCAAGGCCCGCGCCGCGCAGCAGTTGGTTGATCTGCCCGCGGTGGTATTGTCCGTGCAGGGCGACGTGCAGCAGAATGTCGCGCACCTTGTTGCGGAAGGGGACGCCGGACTGGTTCCGGTATTCGAGCACCGCATCCAGCGCGGCGTCGTCGAGCGCGGACAGGAAGCGTCCGAAAGCCGCACGGAGCGCTTCGATCCGTTCCCGCATCCCGTCGAGGCTGTCCGGCGATGTCCAGATCGGCAGATGCGAGCTGTCGCGGCCTTCGAGCCGGGTCAGCCAGACCCGTTCGGCGTTCAGGATATGGTCGAACAGACGGATGGCGGCGGCAGGCGGATGGCCCGCTGCCTCGAGCGTCGCGAGCAGACGCTTGTCGGCCCAATACAACTGATCAAACAGAGCGCGGATGCTGCGCATGGACAGGCCTCCTTCGGGATCGGGAATCAGAGGGTTCATGCTATAGATATTCGATGATGTCGCCGGCCAGCAGCGACGCCTGGGACGGACGGGCCGCGGCCGCGCGGTCGCCGGCCGCGCCGTGCAGCCAGACGCCGAAGGCGGCGGCGGTGCCGGGCGGCATGCCCTGGGCGAGCAGGCTGCCGATGATGCCCGCGAGCACATCGCCGCTGCCGCCGGTCGCCATGCCGGGATTGCCGGTCGTGTTCACGTACACCGTGCCGTCCGGCAGCGCGGTGACGGTGGCTGCGCCTTTCAGCACGAGCACGACGCCGTGGCGCGTCGCGTAATGGCGGGCGATGCCGATCCGGTCGCGCTGCACTTCGGCGGTGCTCGTGCGGGCGAGGCGCGCCATCTCGCCGGGATGCGGCGTCAGGACGGCCGGGCTGTCAGCCGGCCGTCCCGGCCAGGCGGCGAAGTCGTCCGCCTCCGCCAGCATGTTCAGCGCGTCGGCGTCGAGCACGAACGGCACGGCGCGCCCGGCGCCGG
>Ga0207871_100312_pt1 | contig 21551 bp, 22 predicted proteins | sample Passage260A_FD_187371 | JGI IMG/M metagenome (GOLD analysis project Ga0207871, IMG submission 187371) | Cellulose adapted compost microbial communities from Newby Island Compost Facility, Milpitas, CA, USA - Passage2 60A (SPAdes) (version 2) ...
ATTTCATCGAAGATGTCCAGATTGTTGTTGCTCGCCGCGCCGTCCGTGCCGAGCGACACGGTCACGCCCGCGCGGAGCATCTCCGGCACCCGCGCGACGCCGCTCGCGAGCTTCAGGTTGCTCGCCGGATTGTGGGAGACCGCGACGCCCCGTTCGGCGAGCAGCGCGATCTCGTCGTCGGTGAGATGCACGGCGTGCGCCACGAGCGCCGGGCGGCTGAACACGCCGAGCCGGTCCAGATGCTCGACCGGCCGCGCGCCGTACTCGCGGACATTCTGCTCGACCTCGGCCGCCGTCTCCGACATGTGCGTGTGGATCGGCAGATCGAGATCGTGGGCGGCCTGCACGAACCGCCCGATGAAGGCCGGCGGGCAGGTATACGGCGCGTGGGGGGCCATCATGACGCGGATGCGGCCGTCCGCCTTGCCGTGCCAGTCGCGCGCGAACCGGACCGCATCCTCGAATTTCGCGCGCTGCTCCGCTTCCGAGCAGAGGCCGATGACGCCCCGGGCGAGAACGGCCCTCAGTCCCGCCTGCTCGACCACCCGCGCCACCTCGTCCATATGGTCGTACATGTCGACGAACGCCGTCGTCCCGCTCTTCAGCATCTCGACGACCGCAAGCTGCGCGCCGGCGCGCACGTCCTCCGCCGCAAAGCGCGCTTCCATCGGCCAGATTTTGTCCCGAAGCCATGCCTGCAGCGCCATGTCGTCCGCATATCCGCGCAGCAGCGTCATCGCCGCGTGGCCGTGCGTGTTCACGAGGCCCGGCATGAAGAGGAGCCCGCTGCCCGCGATCCGCTCGGCACCCTCCGCGAGCGCTCCGGGATGCGCTTCGTCCAGGTAGACGATCCGGTTCCCTTCCGCCACGAGATGGCCTTCCACCAACGGTCGATCGTCGTCCATCGTCAGGAAGATGCCGCCGTCAATCCACCACTTCGTCGTCGTCATCGCCATCCTCCGCATTTCTCTCCAGATAATAGGCCAGGCTGAGCAGTTCGGTCGTGAAATCGGCATGATGCACCCGCACGTTCGGCGGCACCTTCAGAATCGCGGGAGCGAAATTGAGGATCCCCTCGACGCCCGCCTCCGCCAGTTGATCGGCCACCGTCTGCGCCGCGGAGGCCGGCACCGTGATGATGCCGATCCGGATTTGCAGCGCTTCGACGGTCTGCTTCAGCTCTTCCATCGGCTGGACGCGCATCGTGTTGATCATCATGCCGATCTTGTCCGGATGGGCGTCGAACACCGCGACGATCTTCATGTTGTCGCGGCTGTAACGGTTGTAGTTGCAGAGCGCCTGGCCGAGATTGCCCGCGCCGACCAGCGCAACGTTGATGTTCCGGTCCAGCTTCAGGATGTGCCGGATCTTGCCGATCAGATACGAGACGTCGTAGCCGATGCCCTTGCGGCCGAACTCGCCGAAGTACGCAAGATCCTTGCGGATCTGCGCGGGATTCAGATCGAGCTTGCGTCCGAGCTCCTGCGACGAGACGGTCTGCACGTCGCTGCGCAGCAGCTCGTTCAGCGCCTGGAGATAGAGCGGCAGCCGGCGCACGACCGCCTCGGAGATTTTGGCCTGCTTCATCACGCGGATCCTCCCTGCTTCGCCCCGGTCTCCCCGAGCCACTCCCGGATGCGCGGCACGATTCGCTCGACGTTCATCGTCTCGATCCTGGGTCCCGGAAGCGAGTGCAGAAAATATTTGCCGTAGCTGGTGTCGATGACGCGCGTGTCGTACAGGATGACGATGCCCCTGTCCCGCGCCGTGCGGACGAGGCGGCCGAACCCCTGCTTGAAGCGGATGACCGCCTGCGGAATCGACAGCTTCATGAACGGGTTCTTCTTCTCCGCCGCGAGTTGCTCCGACTTCGCCTCGAGCAGCGGATGGTTCGGCGGCGAGAACGGCAGCCGCACGATCGCGAGGCACGTCAGCATCTCGCCGGGCAGATCGACGCCTTCCCAGAAGCTGCTCGTGCCGAGCAGCACCGAAGCCTGCGACTGCCGGAAACGGCGGACCAGCTTCGTCCTTCCCCCTCCGTCGACGCCCTGGGCGATGACGGAGATCCCCGCTTCGGAGAGCCGCTCCTTGAGCGGTTCATAGACCTGCTTCAGCATCTTGTAGGAAGTGAACAGGACGAGCATCCGGCCCGACGTCTCGCGCGCCACGTCCGCCAGCGAATCGACGAGCGCCGCCAGGAACGCCGGATCGGCGTTCGCGCCGCGGATCGGCGGCAGATTCCGCGGAATGACGACGAGCGCCTGGTCGCGGTAATTGAACGGCGACGGGAGTTGGACGGTCTGGAGCCGCCCGTCCTCTTCGAACCCCGTCAGCCCGAGCTGCTCGGTCGCATATTCGAACGACTGGTGCACGCTGAGCGTGGCCGACGTCAAAATGACGCTGCGCTTCGCGTCGAAGAAATATTGCTTGAGCAGCCCGCTTACATCGGCCGGCACGGCGAACAGATGGACCGACCGGAATTTGAGGAACGCATTCGTCTCAATCCAGTAAACGGTGCCGTGTTCTTCCAGTCGGACAAAACGTCTCAGCTCGTCGCGCACGCGCGCAAGATCCTTCACGCGGCCCGCGATGTCGGCGGCGGCCGCCTCGACTCCGGCGTCGTCGCAATGTTCCCGGAGCTCCGCCATCAGCCTGTCATACGCGCGCACGATTTCGCTGATCGAGGCGAACACGTTCGCTTCGGCCGACCGCACCGCTTCCCATTCGGCCGGCGGCCGGTCGCCCCGGACGCGCAGGACGCCCTGCCCGTCGTCGTCGGCACCGGGCTGCGCCAGGCGGTACAGGAGCTCGAACAGCTCGTCCCATTGGAGGCGCAGCTCGCCGAATGTCGGGACGGTGCCGTCGATCGTCTCGATCCATCCCTCGGCCCGTGCGTGGCCGGTGTCGGCGATTTTCTGCCGGAGCTGGAAGATGAGCCCGGAACGGGCGTCCTTGCACAGCCGGATCAGCGGATGCATGCCGCTGTTGTAGGAAATCTGGGCACCGAGATGCTTGCCCGCCGCCTCCTCCAGATGATGGGCTTCGTCGACGATGAGATGGTCATAGGCGGGCAGCAGCCGGTATTCGGCGCGGATGTCGGTGAACAGCAGCGAATGGTTCGTGATGACGAGATCCGCGTGGGAAGCCTCCTGCTTTGCCCGGTGGTAGAAACAGTGCCGGAACCAGGGGCAGGCGCGATTCAGACACGAATCGGCATCGCTCGCGACGGTCTGCCAGTATTCGGCGCCGCGTCCGCCGAAGTTCAGCTCCTCCTGGTCTCCGTGCTCCGTCTCGGAGAGCCAGACCAGCATCTGCGCCGTCGTCAGCCGGTCGTCCGAGGGCGCGAAGTAGTCCCGCGCCGCCAGCTTGCCTTCGAATTTTCGCAGGCACAGATAGTTGCTCCGCCCCTTGAACACGGACGCCTTGAACGGCACGGGCAGCACCTTCGCAAGCAGCGGCACGTCCCGCTCGCGAATCTGCTCCTGCAGGTTGATCGTGTGCGTGCTTACGACTATTTTCTCGTCATGGCGGATACCATAATAGAGAGCCGGAATGAGATAGCCGAGCGATTTGCCCGTTCCCGTGCCGGCCTCGATCATCAGGTGGCGGCCGGATTCGAGCGCGTCGTGCACTTCACGGATCATGCGGACTTGCGCATCGCGCGGTTCGTAATCCGGGACATGTTCCCGCAGCCGCTCGAGCGTCTCGGCGAGGAACGTCTCGAAGTCCGTGTTCCGCAGCCGTTCGGCCGCGTCCGGATCGTGGAGGCGCGGCGGCTCCTCTTCGGTCCATTCTCCGACCCGGAGCGCGAAGCCGCGGTGGTAACGCCAGGCGTCCGTGTCGATCGCCTTCTGACGCCGCCTGCGCTCCAGCGCGTCATGCACGATCCAGCCGAGGTCGTCGCCGTCACCGAGCTGCGCGGCCATCCGCTCGAGCGTGAGCAACGGCAGATTGCGCAGCTTTTTCATGCACGCCCTGAACACGAGCGCGGTCGCCATCGCGTCGCTGTCGGCCCGGTGATGGCGCTCGTGCTCGATGCCGAACGCCTCGGTGACGGCTCCAAGCTGGTACGACGGCTGGGTCGGATACAGGATGCGCAGGAGCTGGAGCGTATCAAGCACCCTTCCCGTGAACGGCAGGTAACCGCATCGGTCCAGCGTATCGTTCAGAAAGCCGACGTCGAATCCCGCGTTGTGCGCGACCAGCACCGCATCGCTGATCAGCGGGATGACCTCGGCCATCACGTCTTCCGGTTCGGGCGCGTCGCGCACGTCTTCATCCGTGATGCCGGTCAGCTCGGTGATGAATGCGGGGACCGGGACCCTGGGACGCACATAGGACGCGTAGCTCCCGGTCACGCCGCATTCCTCGTCGAGCAGCACGATGCCGATTTGGATGATGTCGTCCGTATCGCTGTGGTTTCCGGTTGTTTCCAGATCGAGAACCGCAAATTTCATCCGGTTGTCGGACTCCCCATGTGTCAGACGAACCCGGGCCCCCCGAAATGCAGCTTCAAGGGTCCGGCGTTCGCCATGCAGATTGCCAGGTTGCGCGCGGCGCCCGCAAATTCGGGATCCGCTTCGCAGGCCTGCCTGAAATAGTGCGCCGCTTCCCGGGGATTCGCTTTGACGGCCTGGATGCAGCCGAGCGCATTCAGTCCGAGCGCCTTCAGCTTCCGATTCGGAGCCTTCCGCACGACGAGCCGGAAATGGCGCTCCGCTTCCTCCCAATCGCCGAGATGGAGGTTCGACATCGCGAGGTACAGGCGCGCCGCCAGCGATTCGGGGCGAAGCTCCACCGCCCTCCGGAACGCGGCCGCCGCTTCCCGGTACATCGCCAGCTCGAAGTAACCGCGCCCCGCGGTCAGCTGCCGGTCCGCTTCTTCCGCCGGCGCAACCGGCGCGCCGTCCGCCGCGTCATCCGGGCCGGTCCATGCCCCGCCCATATCGGACGACGCATCACCCGCGCCTTCCGGCGCGTTCCGGACATCCTGTCCGCTCCCGTCGTGCGCCGCATCCGGCGCGGCGGGCGCGGCGTCGCAGGCGGCGGCCATTTCGCGCAGCTTCGCCAGCCTCTCCTCCACCTTGAGCCAGCCGTCGATGACCGCGTCGCTCATGACCTGGATCCTGCGCATCTTCCCCTCGATCGCGGACCGCTGCGCGGCGTCCGCGGCGGGATAGCGGGCCAGCCATTCGTCGAGCATGCCGCATACGGCGGCAAACCATTGCCTGAACACCTTCGCCGCCCCCTTCGCCCTGGCCTACCGGCCGGCTGCCGGCCGGTAGGCTCATTCTGCGCCGGGCCGGGGGCGGACTATACCGCGGACGGAGCGTCATATCCCGCAACCGGATCCGGTATGCGGGCGGCATGGCGGTTTTAAGGGATGGACGCGTGCTCTTCCCTGCCGATGAAGGCCGCCGGCCGGTTCGCGTCGTCCGCCAGCACGACGCGCGGGCGGTAAGTCCGCGCTTCCTCCTCGGTCATGAGCGCGTACGAGATGATGATGACCCTGTCCCCGGGTTGGGCATGCCGGGCGGCGGCGCCGTTCAGGCAAATGACGCCCGAACCGCGCGGGCCCGGAATCACGTACGTCTCCAGACGGGCGCCGTTGTTGATGTTCACCACCTGCACCTTCTCGTTCTCCCACAGGTCGGCGGCTTCCATCAGCTCCTCGTCGATCGTGATGCTGCCCACGTAGTTCAGGTTGGCTTCCGTTACCGTCGCGCGGTGGATCTTCGATTTCATCATGTTCCGCATCATCGCGTCCTCACTCCTTTCCGGCCGGCGTCCGAATCTCGAGCAGCCGGTTGTCGATGAGCCGCGTGCGGCCGAACCGGACGGCCAGCGCCGCGATGAACCGGCTGCCCGGCGGCATCGCGTCGAACGGCCTCTCCTCCGGAAGCCGGAGGTCCGGCCAGGTCAGCACTTCCGCATAGTCCGTCACGGCGAGCGGCGCCCGCCGGATCGATTCGCGCATCGCCTCGGCCAGCTTCCCGGGCGTCATGCCGGGTTCGAGGAATTTCTCCTCCGCCAGCTGCAGCGTCTCGTACAGGATGACGGCTTGGCGGCGTTCCTCCGCGTTCAGATAGACGTTCCGCGAGCTCATCGCGAGCCCGTCCGGCTCGCGGACCGTCTCGCACGGCACGATGCGGACGGGGAAGTTCAGATCCTCGACCATCCGCTCGATGACCGCGACCTGCTGCGCGTCCTTCATGCCGAAGTAGGCGTGGTCCGGCATGACGATGTGGAGCAGCTTCGCGACGACGGTGCCGACGCCGTCGAAATGCCCGGGCCTCGAAGCGCCGCACAGCCGTTCGGTCAGTCCGGAGATGACGACGCGCGTCGCCGTCGGCCGCGGATACATCTCGTCCACGGAGGGCATGAATAGGAGGTCGCAGCCCGCCGCCTCCGCCACCCTCCGGTCCCGTCCGGGATCGCGCGGATACCGGTCGAAATCCTCGTTCGGTCCGAACTGCAGCGGGTTGACGAAGACGCTGACGACGGTCAACCCGTTCTCCGCCGCCGAGCGGCGGATCAGGCTCGCATGCCCTTCGTGCAGATACCCCATCGTCGGCACAAATCCGACCGTGCCGCCGGGATGCGCCCGGCGCCATTCGGCAACGGCGGCGCGGAGCTCAGCGATCGACTCAATCGTCCGCATCCCGCTTCGCCTCCCCGCCTCCGTACGGCTGCGCGGCCGGCTCCGGCTCGCCCTCGAAGCTGTGCTCGGGCCCCGGGAACGCCCTCGCCTTCACGTCGCGCACGTAAGCGGCGATCGCTTCGCGGATGACGGTGCCGACATCGGCGTAGGTTTTCACGAATCGCTTGCTCCGATACGGCGACGCGTACCGGATCATGTCGTGGAAGACGAGCACCTGGCCGTCGCAGCCCGCGCCGGCGCCGATGCCGATCGTCGGAATGCCGAGCGACTTCGTGACGGCTTCCGCCGCGTCGTTCGTCATGAGTTCGAGCACGACGGCGAACGCGCCGGCCTGTTCGAGCGCCTTCGCATCGTCGACGAGCCGGCGGATGTCCTCCTCCCGGCGGCCCTGCACCCGGTAGCCGCCGACCTGATGGACCGACTGCGGCTGAAGCCCGATGTGGCCCATGACCGGAATGCCGGCCGCCGTCAGGGCGGCCACCTCGTGCGCGATGTCCGCGCCCCCTTCCAGCTTGACCGCCTGCGCGCCGGTCTCCTGCATCAGTCTGCCCGCGTTGCGGAGCGTCGACTCCGGTCCGAGCCGGTAGGTCAGAAACGGCATGTCAACCACGACGAAGGTATCGGGAGCGCCGCGCCGGACGGCGCGGGCGTGATGGATCATGTCGTCCAGCGTGACGGGCAGCGTCGTGTCGTAGCCGAGCACGACATTGCCGAGCGAATCGCCGACGAGGATGGCGTCCACGCCCGCCTCCTGGGCCAGCCTGGCCGACGGGTAGTCGTACGCGGTCACCATCGAAATCGGGATGCCGTTACGCTTCATTTTTCGCCATTTCGTCACGGTAAGTGCCTGCATGACGCGAGGTCCCTCCCTGTTCCGCCGAACGTTCCGCCTTCGCGGCGCCTTGAGGTCCGGAAAAAGCAAAAAATCCTCCGGCGTCGAAGCCGCAGGCCAATCCGGAGACAGCGGGAAACATTACGGCCGCGCGTGCCTCCTTCTGTCCCGGGCCTGACGGCTCAGAGCAGCATGCGCCAACCCGGATGAACGTTCCGCGTCCGTCTGCATGATGCGTGGAGAAACAAGTCGATGCCGAGTGCGATTCGCGAAAGCGATACCGCCTCTTGCCGACAGTATAGCATGACGGGCCCCGAAAGGAAAGCGGCGGACGTTCCCGGCGCCGGTCCCCCCCATGGCCTCATGATCCTCATGAGACGAACTCCGCCGAGAAAATCTCGCGCTCCGACCCGTCCGCCGTCCGGACGCGCAGCGCGCCGTGCGCCGTCAGCCCCAGCGCGACGCCCTCCACCATCCCGTCGGGCGTCTTCAGCACCGCCGGCCTTCCGAGCGTCACGCTGTGCGCCTCCCAAAGCAGCCGGATCGGCCCGAACCCGTCCCTGCGGTAAATGCCGTACAGTTCCTCGAGGGATTCGAGAAACAGCGCCGCCGTCTCCGTCCGGTCGAAGGACCGGCCGGCGGCCATCCGGAGCGAGACGGCCTTGTCCTTCAGCTCGGGCGGGTAGTCGTCCGGTTCAAGGTTGACGCTGACGCCGACGCCGGCGATCACATGGCGCAGCCGCTCCTCCTCCGCGCTCGATTCGAGCAGGATGCCGCTGATCTTCCTGCCGCCCACGAGCAGATCGTTCGGCCACTTGATGCCGATGTCGAGCCCGGTCTGCCGGCGCAGCGAGCGGCAAAGCGCGGCGGCGACGAGCAGCGTGAGCTGCGGCGTGCAGAGGACCGGCACGTCCGGCCGCAGCACGAGGCTCATCCAGAGGCCCTTGCCCTTCGGCGACAGCCAGCTTCTCCCCATCCGGCCGCGTCCGCTCGTCTGGAGCTCGGCGATGACGAGCGTCCCCTCGGGCGCCCCTTCCTCGGCCAGCCGCTTCGCGATATCCTGCGTCGAGCCGACCTCGTCAAACAGGTGCAGCGTCCGGCCGAACGACGTCGTGCGCAGGCGCGACAGAAGCCCCGCCGCGGTCAGCCGGTCGGGCGATCCGGCCAGCCGGTAGCCGCGGTTGCGGCACGCCTCGATCGTGTAGCCCTCCTCCATGAGCCGCCGGATCTGCTTCCAGACCGCCGTCCGGCTCACGCCGAGCAGGCGGCTCGCCTCCTCTCCCGAGACGAACGCCCCTTCGCGTTCTGCGAGCATCTTCAGCAGTTGTTCCTTCATGTTCCGTCCTTTCCGTCCCGTTCGTCTTCCGCAAGTTCCAGCGCCCGCTCCAGCAGCGCCCGGCGTTCGTTCGGCAGGCGGCCGGCGGCGGTTTCCAGGAGCAGGCGGTGCATCGTCCGCCGGATCCAGGGACCCGGTCTGCGGCCCGCCGCCGCGGCGAGGGTGCGCCCGTCGAGTTCGAGCTCCGCCGCCGTGAATGCGGGCATCGCTTCCAGCCAGTCCGCCCACCGCCCGATCGTATCCGGCGGAACGGGGCTCAGGGCGGGAAAGGCCCGCATGACGGCCAGCCAGTCCTCCGACGCCTTGCGTCCGTGCCTGAGCGCCAGCTCCGCCCAAGCCTCGCGCGAATCGGGCATGCCGGAAGCCTCCGCGTGCAGATCGAGCGGCCCGAAGATGCCGTCCAGCCGCCGCTTGCCGTACGCGAAGCCCGACATCCAGCGCTTCGCGCTGTCGCGCGGCACGTTCGAGGCCGCCCAGAGCGCGATCCAGCGCCGATCGCCGGCTTCCAGCGCGCCGAGCCGCACGCCGTCCGCGCACGCCGGCTCGCCGGGCGCCTCGAGTGGCGCCTTCGTCTCCCGCCAGAGCCCGGAGCAGACGAACAGCCGGACCGCCCGGTCCGGATCGGAGCCGAGCACCATCTTGTCCAGCTCGGCGCCGATGCGCTCCGTCGCGATGTGGCGCAGCAGGCCGGCGTTCCGCCTGAGCGCGCGCCAGGTCGAAGGCGCCAGGCGGAATCCCAGCTCGGCCGCGAACCGGACGGCCCGCACCATACGGAGCGCGTCCTCGCGGAACCGTTCGTCCGGGTCGCCGACGCAGCGGATGACGCCGCGCTCGAGATCCGCGCGTCCGCCGAACGGGTCCATCAGCCGCCCTTCCGCGTCCATCGCCATCGCGTTGACCGTGAAATCGCGCCGGCCGAGATCGTCGCGGATGTCGTCGACGAACGCGACTTCGGCCGGCCTGCGGAAGTCTTCGTACGCCGATTCCGTGCGGAACGTCGTCACCTCGTACGCGCGGCCGTCCAGGAACACGGTCACCGTGCCGTGCCGGATGCCGGTCGGCGCATGCTTCGGGAAGAGCGCCATCACCGCCTCGGGCCGCGCGGACGTCGCGATGTCCACATCGCCGACCGGCCGGCCGAGCAGCGCATCGCGGACGCAGCCGCCGACGAACCAGGCCTGGTATCCGGCCTCGGCGAGCCGCCGGAGCACCGGCAGCGCTTCCTTCAGCTTCGCTTCCATGCCGCAGCACCCCCTCCCGGAACGCCGTGCCCGCTTACCCGCGCTCCGCCACCGGAGCCCCGGCTTCGATGCCGAGCACGCGGTAATAAATGCGCTCGTATTCGGCGGTGATCCGGTCGCTGTCGAAGACCGTGCGGGCGCGCTCCAGGCACGCCGCCCGGAACCGGGCGTACAGTTCCCCGTCCTCCAGCAGCCGGATCGCGTATCCGGCCATTGCCTCCGTATCGCCGACCGGTGCCAGGAAGCCGGTCGTTCCGTGCGCGACGAGCTCCGGTATGCCGCCGGCCGACGAGCCGACCGTCGGCACGCCGCACGCCATCGCCTCCAGCGCGACGAGGCCGAAGCTCTCCTTCTCCGACGGCAGGAGCAGGAGATCCGCGACGGAGATGACCTGCGCCACGTCGTCCTGCTTGCCGAGGAACGTGACGCGGTCCGAAAGGCCCATCGATTCGACCTGCCATTGCACCTTCGACAGCTCCGGCCCTTCGCCGACCAGCAGCAGGCGCGACGGAATCTTCGCGTTCACGCGCGCGAAGATGTCGATGACGTCGCCGACCCTTTTCACCGGCCGGAAATTCGAAATGTGCATCAGCACCTTCTCGCCGGGAGACGCGTATTCGGCGCGGAGCGCAGCGCACTCCCGGGGATAATACACGCGCCTGTCGACGAAGTTGTACGTCAGCTCGATCGGCGTCTCGATGTCGAGACGTTCCCGGGTTTCCCGGATCAGATCGCGCGAGACGGCCGTCACCGCATCGCTCTGATGGATCGCAAGCCGGATCAGGTCGCGCAGCGACGCGTCCTGGGCGAGCACCGTGATGTCGGTGCCGTGCAGCGTCGTCACCGTCTTGATGGCGCCGCCGAGCATCTGCTTCGCGAGATACGCGCAGATTGCGTGCGGCACGGCATAGTGGACATGCAGCAGATCGAGCTTCTGCATCCGCGCGACCTGCGCCATCTTGCTGGCCAGCGACAGGTCGTACGGCGGATAACGGAAGACATAGTAGTTGTTCACTTCGACTTCGTGATAATAAATGTTCCGCTGGAACTTGCCGAGGCGGAACGGAACGCTGTGCGTGATGAAATGGATCTCGTGCCCCTTCTCGGCGAGCAGCTTGCCGAGCTCGGTCGCGACGACGCCGGAGCCGCCAAGCGTCGGATAACAGGTGATGCCGATCCTGAGCGGTCTTGCCATGGATGCTCCTCCTCTCGCCCGGGGCGTCAGAACAGCTTCACTTCGAACGGACGCTTCGCCGCGAAGCCTTCGGCGTAATCCCAGCCGCGCTGGCCCCCGAGCAGCCGGTCGCGGGCTTCCACGCGCTCGACATAGCGGTTGTTGAGCGGCGTCGCCACCGCGTCCGGCCCCGGCTCGAACTGCGAGCGGTAGGCCGACAGCGCGCGGCGCTTCGCCTCGTACCATTCCGAGACGTTGACGACCAGGCCGACATCCGCGACGTCATTGATATAGTAGTAAAAAATCTGCTCCACCTCGACCGGCTCCAGCTCGGGCAGGTATCGGCGCAGCTTCGCGCTGAAGACCGCCTCCTCGACGATCCGGCTTGCGGCGTTGTGATCGGGATGGCGGTCGTTCCAGTACGGCGCGAACACGATCCGGGGACGGAGCCTGCGGATTTCGCGGACGACGGCCGCGATCTGCTCCGGCGATCCCGTAAGGCCCCGGTCGGGCAGGCCGAGACAGGAGCGATGGGCCAGTCCCATCGCCTTCGCGGCTTCCGCCGCTTCCCGCTGCCGAAGCTCGACGGTTCCGTTCGACGACATCTCCGCGAAGGTCAGATCGCAGACGCCGAACCGGACGCCGGCCTGCACGTGCTTGGCGATCGTCGCGGCCATGCCGATCTCGACGTCGTCCGGATGGGCGCCGAACGCCAGCATGTCGACCCGTTCGGTCATGGACGCCAGTCCTCCGGCTTGTACTTGTGTACGAGCTCCCGCCACGCGAATTCACCGCGTTCGAGCGCCCTGACGAGCAGCTCGGCCGTCGCGATGTTCGTCGCGACCGGGATGCCGTACACGTCGCACAGGCGCAGCAGCGCGTTGATGTCCGGCTCGTGCGGCTGCGCCATCAGCGGGTCGCGCAGGAAAATGATCAGATCCATGATGTTCTGCGCGACGAGCGCACCGATCTGCTGGTCGCCGCCGAGCGGCCCGGACATAAACCGGTGCACCTTCAGCCCCGTCTGCTCCATGATCCGCTGGCCGGTCGTGCCCGTGGCGTACAGGTCGTGGTGGCGGAACACGTGCTCATAGGCGATGACGAAATTGACCATCTCGTCCTTCTTCCGGTCGTGCGCGATGAACGCCACCTGCATCCGCGTGCTCATGGGCGTCTCTCCTCTTCCGCACCGTCCATGAGATGCTCGAAACCGTATACGAGCCCCGTGTAGGTCATCACTTTCCGCACGGCGGTCTTGACGCCTGGCATGTATCCGGCGCGATCGTATGAATCATGACGGATGCGCAGCGTCTGCCCGAAGGCGCCGAAGATCACTTCCTGCTGCGCGAAAATGCCGGGCAGCCGCACGCTGTGGATGCGAAAGCCGTTGTAGTACCCGCCGCGCGCGCCCTCCAGCTTCTCTTCCTCGTCGGGATGACCCTGCCTCAGTTCGCCGCGCACCGCCGAGATCAGCTCCGCCGTCTTGAGCGAAGTGCCGGACGGCGCGTCGAGCTTCCGATCCCCGTGATATTCGATGATTTCGAGATGCGGGAAATATTTGGCCGCCTCCTGCGCGAACTTCATCATCAGGATGGCGCCGATCGAGAAATTGGGCGCGACCAGACCGCCGATGCCCCGGCTTCTGCACAGCTTGTCCAGCTCATCAATCTGGTCCGGCGCAAGGCCGGTCGTACCGACGACCGGCCGCACCCCGTATGTAATGGCCGTCATCGCGTTGCCGTAGGCCGACTGCGGCACCGTGAAGTCGACGAGCACGTCGACGCCGCCGCCGCGCAGCGCCTCTTCCAGATCGCCGGCGATCGTGACGCCGCAAGCGGGAAGTCCCGCCGCGACGCCCGCGTCTTGTCCGACCGTCGAGCGTCCGATGGCGGCCGCCAGTTCGAACGTCGGTTCCTCCAGCACCATCTTGACCACTTCGCGTCCCATTTTGCCGCTTGCGCCCGCGACCGCGACGCGAATCTTGTCCGTCATGCGTTCCATCTCCCATTTCCAATCCTGGATGAATATAATTATTGATGCGTTTTGCGTCCGCGCATCCGTCTGTCACGGCGGCGGTAATCGGCGAACAGCCGCTTCGCTTCGCCGTGCGCCGGATTGAGCCGGAGCGCTTCCCTGGCCGCCCGCGCGGCCTCGCCGTACCGGCCAAGCGCCCCGTACGCCGCCGCCAGGAGCAGCCAGGCTTCGTCGAGAAGCGGATCGAGCTCCAGCGCCAGCCGAAGCCCCGCGATCACGGAGTCGTAATCGGGATCGGCCGAGGCCAGTCCGCTTTTCGCCTCTTCCACGGCGATCCTCGCCCGGACCGCCGCGAGATGGTAACGGTATTCCGCCTGATCCGGCGCCAGCCGGACCGCTTCCTCCGCATGCATCAGCGCCTTCGCCCACAGGGCGCTGCGCATGCAGGTAATCGAGCATTTGTGATGATGGGCGGGATTTTCGGGCTCGGCGGCGATGGCCCGCTCGAACGCCCGGATCGCCTGCTCGTAATCGCCCGACAGAATCGAGGCGTACGCCTGTCTGACATGCTCTTCCCCGTCCACCCCAGACGCCCCCTCGCGCATCCTGATATCGATCAGCATATGCGCAAGGCGGACGCCGGGCATGGGCGGCGCCGCTATCCGGACGTCTGTTCGATGCGCGTCCAGCGGTCTTTGTCGCGCGTCGCGAACTTCGCCATCACCTTGTCGTGCGCCGCCGTCAGATCGATGCCGAGCGAATTGGCGAAGCAGATGAGAATGAACAGCAGATCCCCGAGCTCCATCTCGATCGAGCCTTCCGGCTCGTCAGGTTTCTTCGGCTTCGGCCCGTACAGATGGTTCACTTCCCGCGCCAGTTCCCCGGCTTCCTCGGTGAGCCGGGCCATCAGCGCGAGCGGGCTGAAATAGCCTTCCTTGAATTGCGAGATATAGGCGTCGACTTCGCGCTGCATGTCGGCAAGCGTTTTACCCAACACTACACACGATCCTTTCCTTGTGCGAAGGTTCTTTCCTTATGTTAGCGCAAAGGACATGGGAACACAATGCTCGCACTTCTTCGGGGTTCCGCGGGAAAGAGGTGGATGCGAATGTCGCGAACGTCGGCCGGCGGATGGCGCGTTCTCGTCCCCGTGGCGGCGGGAACGGCGATCTACGCGTTCGGCCTGCACTATTTCGTCCTTCCGAACACGCTGATGGAAGGCGGCGTCACCGGTATCGGACTGCTGCTGTACTACATCTTCGGATGGCCGCTCTCCGTCACGACGCTGCTGCTCAACGTTCCGCTCTTTCTGGCGGGCTGGCGGATGCTCGGCTGGCGGGCCATGGCGATGACGCTCTACGGAACCGCCTGCCTGATCGTCTCGCTCTGGCTGATGGAACGCGCGGTGGCCGCGGGGCTCATCGTGCCGCTCGCCGGACGGGGCGACCTGATCCTGCCCGCGCTGTACGCCGGCGTGACACTCGGGGCCGGGCTCGGCATCGTCTTCCGCTTCGGAGCGACGACCGGCGGCATGGACATCGCCGCCCGCATCCTCGTGCGGCGATACGGCTGGAGCATGGGCCAGACCATCCTCTGCATCGACGCCGCCGTGATCGGCTCCTCGCTCCTTTTCGTGCCGGTCGAACGCGTCCTCTATACGCTCGTCGTCGTGTTCATCACCTCGAAGGTGATCGATTTCGTGCAGGAAGGCGCCTACGCGGGCAAAGCGTTCATGATCATTACGGACCGTGGCGAAGCGATCGCCGAAGCCGTCACGCGCAGGCTCGACCGGAGCGCGACGATTCTCCCGGCGAGGGGCGGCTATACGAAGGCGGCGAAGGATGTCGTCTACTGCATCGTCGGCCGGTCGGAAGCCCGGGCGCTGCGGCAGCTCGTGCACGAGATCGATCCGAAGGCGTTCTTCGCGATCAGCGACGCGCACGACGTCATCGGTGAAGGATTCCGCGAACATAATTGAAGCGCCTGCGTCACGGCAGGCGCTTTACGGTGTGGATGCCCCAACGGTCATGGGCGTATTTGCGCCAGCCCGCGTAACCGAGGGCCGCGAGCAGAATCGCGGTCACCGCGGCGATCCACGCGGGCGCCGGGTCGCGGCGGGCGCTTGCCGGCATCTTCGCCGCCGGTCCGAACAGCTCTTCCGCCGCCCGTTCCATGTCGTCGAACGACCGCTCGATCAGCAGTTGATTCGCCGCGCCCCGCTCCGCCGCCCCGAGCAGCCGCTCGGCATAGCGGATCCGCTCCCTGAACCGTTCAACGGCCGGCAGCGGGCGGGCCAGCGCGGCGGCGGCCTCCAGCCGGTCCACCCGCTCCTTCATGATCCGGAGCGATGCGGCGGCCGCTGCCGCTCCTTCCTGTCCGCCCAACCCCCAGCTTCGACGAACCCGATCCAGATCCTCGCCGATCAGGCGGCCGTATGCTTGCCATAGCGAACGGCGGCCGGGCGCCAGCGCGTCGACGGCCAGCAGCAGGCGGGATGCCTCCTCCCGCCAGACGGAAGCGTCGCGTCCGCGGGCGATCGCCCTGTCGGCGGCGGCCAGGCGTTCGTCGAACCGGCTCCAGCCGGACGGCTCGCCGAGGGCGCGAAGGTCGGGCGATGCGGCCGCTTGCTTCATCTTTTGCAGACTGGCCCATGCCAATTGGCGGTTGCCTTCCACGGCCGCGAGATAGAAGCTTCGCGTCAGCATTTCCAGCCGGTCGAGGCGCTCCCCGTCCCCGTCCGATGCGTTCGCGGAAATCGGCGGCACGCCGGCGGCCAGCAGCAACGCGAACGCCAGCAGCGCAGTCAGGCGAACGGACATGGACAATCCCTCCCGCCTACAGTCTATGAGCGGATCGTCCGGATCAGAACCGCCCCGTGCCGGCCGTCACCGCCCCGGACAGAACCTATGCCCTTTCCGGCGCGCGATCGCCCGCCTCACCGCCTGTCCTGAACTGCATTGCGATCAGCGCCAGAAAATAGCTGAGCACGGACAGCGCGAAGGTGAACGCCGCGATGACCGTGAGATCGTCATCCAACACCCGCGGCAGCCACGGATGGATGCCGACGCCGTAATCCATCGCGTCGTTCAGCAGCATCCATCCGAGGGCGAGCAGCGCCGCGATTTTCCCGAAACGCATGAACCGCACATACAGCAGCCCTTCCACCGCCATCGCCGCGTGCGACGCGATCAGCATCCAGTTCTGCCAGTCGAGGGGATCACCCTGCAATCCCTGCGCGGCGTTCATGACGACCGCCCAAATGCCGTATTTCACGAGCGTCAGGACGGCAAGCGCTTCCACCGCGATCCGGAAGATCCGGTACGCGCGGCCCGAACCGTCCGGCCGGACGAGCAGGAGCAGCAGCCAGATCGTGAAGAACAGGCTCGCGGTGGGACTGTCCGGTACGAACACGATGCGCCATGCCGGATGGCGATCGAGCGTCCAGCGAAGCTGCTCTCCGTACCACACATAACCGTACGCCGTGCCGAGCCCGTTGCAGACGAACAGCAGCCAGAGCAGCCGGCGGTCCGTCAGGAACGCGCGGCTGAAGAACCATGAGAACGACATGTGCACCTCCCCTTCCCTTGCTCCGCCTCACGCACGCTCCGTTTTGTCGACAAATACAAAACCTGACCGCCGGATGGCGATCAGGTTCACCGGTTGTTCCGCGGCCTGAGGGTCGGCCGGCCGCGGATGTGCGCACATGCTTCTATTCGGTCGCCGCTTTCTGCTTCGCGAGCCATTCCGCGATCTGGTCGATCTCTTCGGCGCTGAGCCGATCGCCGAACGCGGGCATTTGCCCCCGGCCGTTCGTCACGATGTCGGCCAGCTCTTCCTTCGAGAACTTGTCGCCCACGCCGGCCAGCGCCGGGACGGGGCCGTTGCCCTGATAGTCCGAACCGTGGCAGGCGAGGCAGTTCGCCTGAATCACCGACGTGATCGGATCGTTCGCGTCGACAATGGCGATCTGCTTCTCTTCGGCGCCGCCCGGTTTCTGCGGGCTTTCTCCGCGCTCGGCCGCACGGCGGGCCTCCTGTTCGCGCTGGATATGCTCCGGAACGATGCCCCTTTCTTCCAGCTGATCCTGATAGTGATCCCATGCGACATAGGTCAGATAGACGCAGGAGATGATCGCCAGGAACATCAGCGTCGAAGCGATCGGCCGCTTGTAGAAGCGGCGTTCCGGGCCCCGGTCGAGGAACGGCGCGCACAGCAGGGCGCCGAACATGATGAGCGGCACGCCGACCGTGCCGAGCACGACGTAATCGCCGGACACATAGGGCATTTTCAGGAACTGGTACAGGAACAGGAAGTACCAGTCCGGCATCGGGATGAACGACGTGTTGTTCGGGTCGGCCGGATAGCCGAGCGGTGCCGGATGGGATACGACCAGCACGAGAAAACCGACCAGCACGACGACGCCGACCATCCACTCTTTGAGCAGGAAGTTCGGGACAAACGCCTCCGACTTTCCTGGAAACGCCGAATAATCGGGCGGAATGTTCGGCCTTCTCCCGGACTTCTTGACCCGGGAGTCGCCGACGTATACCACTTTCTCCTTGGAATCGTTGGAGTGTTGGGCCATCGGTCTTAACTCCCTTCCATCACAGCGGTCCGGAGATGCCTTGTCTGCGAATCATGATGAAGTGCACCGCCAGAAGCGCGAGCAGAGCGCCGGGCAGGAAGAAGACGTGGATCGCGAAGAAGCGCGTCAGCGTCTGCGCCCCGACGATGTCGCCGCCCCTGAGCAGTTCGGCGATGAACGGTCCGATGTACGGCACCGATTCCGCGATCTGGATGCCGACCTGCGTCGCAAAGTACGCCTTGTTGTCCCACGGCAGCAGATAGCCCGTGAAACCGAGGCCGAGCATGACGAAGAAGATGAGCATGCCGACGACCCAGTTCATCTCGCGCGGATGCTTGTAGGCGCCGGTGAAGAAGACGCGGAGCGTGTGCAGGAACATCATGACGATGACCAGGCTCGCGCCCCAGTGATGCATGCCGCGCACGATCGCGCCGAACGCGACCTTGTGCTGCAGGTAGTCGACGCTCGCGTACGCGTTGATGATATCCGGCACGTAGTACATCGTCAGGAACATGCCGGACAGGATCTGGATGACCGTTATGAAAAACGTCAGGCCGCCGAAGCAATATACGAAAGCGGAGAAGTGATGCGCCGGGTTGACATGTTCGGGCACCTCGTGGTCCGCGACGTCTCTCCACATCGGCGTAATGTCCAGACGCTCGTCTATCCAGTTGTATATGGCTTTAAACATCGGATATTGCGCCTCCCAATCAGACTCGCGAATTCGGTTTGACCGGACCGAGGTACACCCAGCCGTCCCTCAACTCCACTTCGTATTCGTCGAGCGGCGCGGGAGCCACTTTCAGGTTTTTGCCGTCAATCGAATATTTCGCTTCGTGGCACGGGCAGAAATATTGGTTGTCGTTGTGGGTGTTCCAGTTCACGGTGCACCCGAGATGCTTGCAGATCGGCGACAGCGCGAAAATGACGCCGTTTTGGTCGCGCGCGATCCACGCGGTGCGCACCGGATCGCTCTCGTACCAGCCGTCCACCTGATGGATCTGGTATTTGAATTCCTTCGGCTCCGTCGTAATTTCGCTTTCCTGGGCCACTTTGACGAACGTGCCGCCCGTCTTCTTCTGCAGAACCGGGTCGATCGCAAAGCGGATCATTGGCAGCGCGACTCCGCCGACCATGAACGCGCCCGCACCGCCGAGTGTATACGACAAAAATTGGCGCCGGGACATCGTCTTTTTCTTCGCGGACGAATGGGACTGCTCGTGCTGCTCGCGGTTGCTCATCTCCTGCTCTACCCCCTTTGCCAGCCGAAAATGCGGGTCATGTCAGGCCGTCCACTGCCATGACGAACCAAAAACCATAACCTATAATAGCCCAGGCCCTATTGAGCGTCAAGAACGAGGCCTTGAAAATGAAAGCGCGCCAAAAATCGTTCTGAATTTTGTTGAAGATTTGTCACAATTGCCGCATCGCGACACATTTTTCCCCCGCGGGAAGCATCCTATTCCCCGGCCGGCGACGCGGCGTCCCGGCGGTTCCGCCACATCGCCTGGACGGCCTCGGACACCGATCGGGCATCCGGCGTCCCGCCGTCCGGCTCCGGCACGATCCAGAGGTCGATCGCCCCGCCGTCCGCCGCGAGCGAACGGTCGAGGGCGACGACGATGACGCGCCGGAACCCGGCCGCCTTGAGCCCCGAGGCGATCCGGCCGATCGCCTCCGCTCCGTCGGTCAGGTAATGCAGGGCGGGATAGGTGACGGTTCTTCCCCTGAACGGCGTTTCGACCAGCTCGAGCAGATCGCGCAGACGCTCGAGCGCCGCCGTCGCTTCATCCGGCGTCTCGGTTCCCTTGAGGCCGGTGACCGGCAGGATCGCGGTGTCGAAATAAAGCTGCATTTCCGCCCAGCGTTCGCTGCTGAAGTCGCTGAATTTCATCGGGATTTCGGGCCTCCGCTTCCGGTCGGTTGGTCTCCCCGGACATCTTACCATATTCGGGGGCGGGCCGGAAACCGCCGGCGGCAAACAAAACCCGCCCGTAACCGGGCGGGTCAGACTGTCGACAAACCCCTTGTCGGCAGTCTTTTTTATTCGTTTAATTCTTTATCCATTCACCGCGTTAATATGGTATATTATATGTAGTACATACACAGGAGTGATCCGCCTTGCTCCGTAAAACCAGCCTTGATGGCAGAACCCAAATTTCCCTTGTTTCGCTGGAAGAACTGGTCCCCGAAGACCACCTCGTCCGCAAAATCGACCAAGCCATCGACTTCAGTTTCATCTACGACCTTGTCGAAGATCTTTACTGCGAAGATAACGGCCGTCCCAGCATCGATCCGGTTGTCCTCATCAAAATCGTCCTCATCCAGTATCTGTTCGGCATCCGTTCCATGCGCCAAACCATCAAGGAAATCGAAACCAATGTGGCTTACCGATGGTTCATCGGGTACGACTTCAGCCAGCCCATCCCCCACTTCTCCACCTTCGGCAAAAACTACGTGCGCCGCTTCAAGGACACCAATGTGTTCGAGCAGATCTTCATGCGCATCCTGGAAGAAGCGGTCAGGCACGGATTTGTGGATCCCCAAGTGTTGTTCATCGACGCGACCCACGTGAAAGCCAACGCCAACAAGAACAAATATGTCACGAAGGTGATCCAGGAGCAGGTCAAAAGCTACCAAAAGCAGCTGGAGGAGGAGATTAATCAGGACCGCATCGCGCATGGGAAGAAGCCTTTGGAAAAAAAGTCGGAAGTTCCGGTAAAGGAGGTGAGGATCAGCACGACTGATCCGGAGAGCGGACTGTTTGTCAAGGGAGAGAAGGAGCGGGTCTTTGCCTACAGTTTCCATACGGCCTGCGACCGAAACGGGTTTGTGTTGGGTGCCAGGGTCACAGCCGGCAGCGTGCATGACAGCCTGGTGTTTGAGGAACTGCTTGATGAGGTTTGCGCCACGTTTGGCAAGCCGGAAGCGGTGGCGGTGGACGCCGGTTACAAGACTCCTTACATCGCCAAACGGCTGTTGGAGGATGAGATTCGGCCGGTCATGCCTTACACCAGACCGCACACCAAAGAGGGGTTTTTCCGGAAGCACCAGTACGTGTATGACGAGTATTACGACTGCTACATCTGCCCAAACAACGAAATCCTGAGCTACGAAACAACGACCCGGGAAGGGTATCGGATTTACCGGTCCGATCCGGACGTTTGCCGGAGTTGTCCGTTTCTTAAGCAGTGTACGGAAAGCCGGGACGCCACCAAACGAATCACTCGCCACATTTGGGAACATTACCTGGAGGAAGCGGATCATCTTCGGCATACGGAAAAGAACCGGCAGATCTACGCCATGCGGAAGGAAACGATTGAGCGGGTGTTTGCGGACCTGAAAGAAAAGCATGGCCTGAGGTGGACGACCTTGCGGGGGTTAAAGAAGGTCGCCATGCAGGCGATGCTTGTATTTGCTGCAATGAATTTGAAAAAGCTGGCCAACTGGCTGTGGAGATCAGGTCAGCCTGGGGATAGCCACGGGTGGTATTGTTTCATTTTCCTGCGATGGCACATAAAAAGGCACGAAAAACTCCCACGGCGATCGCTGCGATGGGTCGCACGTGGGAGTTTGTCTTCAGTCTGAGCCGCCCCTTAGGGGGGCGGCTTTTGCTGTTGTCCGGACGGTTAGAGTAAAATTTGCGTGGGGGTAAAGTCTGGAAAAAGCGAACATAGAAAAAGAGCTTCTCCCTTGGTAAAGTGAATTTGCTGAAACACGCACCAAGAGGAGGAAGCTCCTGTGCAGC
>Ga0207871_100314_pt1 | contig 21537 bp, 17 predicted proteins | sample Passage260A_FD_187371 | JGI IMG/M metagenome (GOLD analysis project Ga0207871, IMG submission 187371) | Cellulose adapted compost microbial communities from Newby Island Compost Facility, Milpitas, CA, USA - Passage2 60A (SPAdes) (version 2) ...
GCGCCCCGGCCCCGCCTGCTTCACGCACCGCCGGGTTTGCGCCTTTGCCGGGCTCGCGCCTGCCCCGGTTCGCGCTCCACGGTTCCCCCGCCGCCCGGCTTCACGCAATGCCCGTTTTGCGCCGTCCGGTCGCGCGCCGTCGGTTCGCGCTCCCGCCGAAAGCTTTTCTTGACGCCGCCCCCGGAATACGCTAAAGTATTAGGTAAACACAACCGAATACAACCGCAGACCACTTTCTTATCAAGAGCAGGCGGAGGGACGAGCCCGATGAAGCCCGGCAACCGGCGGCTGTCCGCACGGTGCTAATTCTTGCGGAAAATGTAATGTTTTCCGAGAGATGAGGAAGGCGGGTGACTGACAAACATTCGGCCCTTTCTCGATCGGGAAAGGGCCTTACGTTTGCCGCCGAGACGCTCCCGTAAGCAGTGGTCGAAAGACGAAGGAGTGACCTGCAATGCCGATCAAGGTGCCCGACAATCTGCCGGCAAAAGAAATTCTGGAAGAAGAGAATATTTTCTTCATGGATGAAACGAGAGCATTCCATCAGGACATCCGTCCGCTCCGGATCGCCATCCTGAACCTGATGCCGACGAAGGAGACGACGGAGACGCAGCTGCTTCGCCTGATCGGCAACACGCCGTTGCAGGTCGAGGTGGTGCTGCTGCATCCGAAGTCGCACGTGTCCAAGAACACGCCCGCGGAGCATCTCGCGACGTTCTACAAGACGTTCGACGACATTTCGTCCCAGTTTTTCGACGGCCTGATCATCACCGGCGCTCCGGTTGAGCATCTGCCGTTCGAGGAAGTCGACTACTGGGAAGAATTGAAGGAGATCATGACCTGGTCCCGCCGGCACGTCACCTCGACGTTCCACATCTGCTGGGGGGCCCAGGCGGGGCTGTATCACCACTACGGCATTCCGAAACATCCGCTGCCCGAGAAAATGTTCGGCGTCTTCCCGCACTACGTGACGAAGAAGAACGTGCCGCTGCTGCGCGGGTTCGACGAGCTGTTCTACGTGCCGCAGTCGCGCCATACGGAAGTGCGGCGGGAGGACATCGAGAAGGTCGGCGACCTCGAGATTCTGTCGGTGTCCGACGAATCCGGCATCTACATCGTCGCCTCGAAGGACGGGCGGCAGATTTTCGTCACCGGGCATTCGGAGTACGATCCGCTGACCCTGAAATTCGAGTACGAGCGCGACAAGGCGAAGGGACTCAGGATCAACCTGCCGAAAAACTATTTCCCGAACGACGATCCGACGCGGACGCCGCTGTCCTCGTGGCGTGCGCACGCGAATCTGCTGTTCTCGAACTGGCTCAACTACTACGTGTATCAGCAGACGCCGTACGAGCTGGGAGCAGGCATGTGATCGGGAATACCGCCGCTGCGGTCCGGGCCGGCCCTGCGGCCGCACGGCGATTTTTTCCAGCCAAATACTTGATTAAGGAGCCCTGAATGATGAGAATTGAAAGTCGTTTGGCCCAAATCGGCTCGGTCCGGGATTCCGTCACCGGGGCGGTCAGCTATCCGATTTACCAGGCGACGGCGTTCCGCCATCCCGGTCTCGGTCAAAGCACGGGATTCGATTATGCGCGGACGAAGAGCCCGACCCGCATGGTGCTGGAGGAGGCGGCGGCCGAGCTGGAATCCGGAGATGCCGGTTTCGCCTGCAGCTCGGGCATGGCGGCGCTTCAGACGGTGTTCGCGCTGTTCCGGCAGGGAGACCACTTGCTGGTATCGCTTGATCTGTACGGCGGTACGTACCGGCTCATCGAACAGGTGATGTCCCGCTTCGGCCTGACGGCGTCGTACGTCGACACGAACGACATCGCGGCGCTCGAAGCGGAATGGCGCCCGGGCAGCACGAAGGCGGTGCTGATCGAAACGCCGACGAATCCGCTCATGATGATCACCGACCTGGCGAAGGTCAGCGAATGGGCGAAATCCCGCGGGCTGCTCGTGATCGTCGACAACACGCTGATGACGCCTTACTTCCAGCGCCCGATCGAGCTCGGAGCCGACATCGTCGTGCACAGCGCGACGAAATATCTCGGCGGACACAACGACGTGCTCGCCGGCCTGATCGTGACGAAGGGGAAGGAGCTGTCCGAGCGGATGGCGTTCCTGCACAACTCGATCGGCGCCGTGCTCGGGCCACAGGATTCGTGGCTGCTCATGCGCGGCATGAAGACGCTCGCGCTCCGGATGGAGCGCCACCAGGAGAACGCGCTCCGCGTCGCCGAATATCTGCTCGGCCATCCGCTCGTCGAAGAAGTGTACCATCCGGGGCTTCCGCAGCATCCGGGACACGATATTCACCGGAAGCAGTCGTCGGGGAACACGGGCATTTTCTCGTTCCGGGTGAAGGACGCGCGGCTCGTCGAGCCGGTGCTGCGTCATGTGAAGCTGATCGCATTCGCGGAGAGCCTCGGCGGCGTCGAGTCGCTCATGACGTATCCGGCCGTCCAGACGCATGCGGACATTCCGGAGGAGATTCGCCGGGCGGTCGGCGTCGACGACCGGCTGCTGAGACTCTCGGTCGGCATCGAGCACAGCGAAGACCTGATCGAGGATCTCGGACAGGCCCTGGAGCGGGCTGCGCGGGAGATCGGAGCCTGAGAACCGGGTCTTGAGCGATCGGAGCCGGGCGGGAGTTGGAACGGCCGCAGTCCGAGGCCCAAAGCCCGACTGATGCATACGGACGGACGGCGGGCATCGCGGACGCAACGCCGGCGGAAGGAATGCCGGGCATGAAGGACGAATGAACAGGCATGACGGACCCAAGACATGACGGAAAGGACTGCGGAACATGACGGAAGAACAACGAAGCAAAGCGGAAGCGCGGAGCGGTTCGGCGGAAGGCGGGCGGCCCGGCGGCGGACACGTCCATGATTTCGACCGGATCATCGAACGCCGCGGCACGTCGTCGCTGAAATGGGACCAGCTCGGCGCGCTGTTCGGCCGCGAGGACGTGTTGCCGCTGTTCGTCGCGGACATGGATTTCGAGGCGCCGCGGGAGGTCGTCGAGGCGATCGTCGCGCGGGCGAAGCACGGCGTCTACGGTTACACGATCCGGACCGACGGCTACTTCGAGGCGGTGACGGGCTGGCTGGAGCGCCGGCACGGCTTGAGGATCGAGCGCGACTGGCTCGTCAGCTCGCCCGGCGTCGTGCCGGCGCTCGCCGCGGCGATCCTCGCGTTCACGGAGCCGGGCGACGGCGTGATTCTGCAGCCGCCGGTCTACTATCCGTTCTACGACGTGATCCGCGCCAACGGCCGGACCGTCGTGGAGAACCCGCTGCGCATCGAGGACGGCGTCTATCGGATGGACTTCGACTTGCTCGAGGAGCAGGCGAAGACGGCGAAGCTGATGCTGCTGTGCAGCCCGCACAACCCCGGCGGCCGGGTGTGGACCGCGGACGAGCTCAGGCGGGTCGGCGACATCTGCCTGAGGCACGGCGTCATCGTCGTGTCCGACGAGATCCACCACGATCTCGTCTTTCCCCCGCACAGGCACGTGCCGTTCGCGGCCCTCGGACCGGAGTACGCGGAGCGCTCCGTCACCTGCATCGCGCCGAGCAAGACGTTCAATCTGGCCGGGCTGCAGGCCGCGGCGGCGATCGTGCCGAACGCCGAGCTGCGCAGGCGGTACATGCGCACCGCGCGGTTCGGACTCTCGATCCACATGGACAATTGCTTCGGCGTGATCGGCATGGAGGCGAGCTACCGGCACGGCGAGCCGTGGCTCGAGCAGCTGCTCGTCTATCTGCGGGAGAACCGGGATGCGCTCGTGATGTATCTGAAGGAGCGGCTGCCGGAGCTCCGGGTCATGGTGCCGGAGGCGACCTATCTCGCGTGGGTCGACTGCCGCGCGATTTCGGAAGATCCGGCCGAGCTGAAGAAGCTGATGTACGAGGAAGCGCGCGTCGCATTCAGCGAAGGCTCGGTGTTCGGCCGGCAGGGCGCGGGCTGGCTGCGCATCAATTTCGGTTGTCCGCGCGCGGTGCTGCTCGAGGCGCTCGGGCGGTTCGCCGCGGCGGCGCGGCGACGCCTGGACGCAAAGTAGGCGAGCGGCGGTCCGTTTGGCGCCTTGCTGCGCCAGGACGGCGAAGAATCGGAACATCACGGACATGCTGGTGCGAATGTGCATCGGGTCGATCCTTTCCGGCGGCGAACCGGAGAATCCGGTGAAATGTTGCGCCAAATCCGGCCATTGTTCCCGTCGGATCAGACATTTTGGTTCATTATTGCGCCAAATCCCACCGGGTCTGTCGGTCGACGCGACAGACCCGTTTGTGTTATGATGGGAAGGACAACGCATGCGGCCAGATCGGCCGGCCGGAATGGGAGGGTCCGGGAAATGAGCCAGGTGGACCGCATACTGGACAAGGCGCTGAAGGGCGAAAGACTCGGCCTCGAGGAGATCGTGACGCTGTTCGAGAGCGACGAGATCGAGAAAATGGGCGCCGCGGCGGACGCGATCATGAAGCGGTTCCATCCGGAACCGATCGTGACGTTCGTCGTCGGCCGGAACATCAACTATTCCAACATCTGCGACACCTATTGCCGGTTCTGCGCGTTCTACCGGCCGCCGGGGTCGCCGGAAGGGTACGTGCTGCCGAACGAGACGATCTTCCGGAAGATCCAGGAGACGGTGGACGTCGGCGGAACCGAGATTTTGATGCAGGGCGGCACCCATCCGGATCTGCCGTTCTCGTACTATCTGGATCTGCTGCGCGAGATCAAGAAGCGGTTTCCCGGCATCACGATGCATTCGTTCTCGCCGGCGGAGATCCGCAAGATGCAGCAGGTCTCGGGCCTGCCGCTCGAAGAGGTGATCCGGCAGCTGCGCGACGCCGGCCTCGATTCGATTCCCGGCGGCGGGGCGGAGATCCTCGACGACCGGACGAGGCTTCGGATCAGCCGGCTCAAGGGTTCGTGGACCGAATGGATGGAAGTGATGAAGACGGCCCATCGGCTCGGCATGAACACGACGGCCACGATGGTCATCGGGTTCGGCGAGTCGATGGAGGAGCGCGCGCTGCACCTCCTGCGCGTGCGCGAAGCGCAGGACGAATGCATCCGGAACGGCTACAAATCGGAGGGCTTCCTCGCCTTCATCCCGTGGACGTTCCAGCCGGACAACACGAGGCTGAAGCGGGAGAAGGCGTCGCCCGAAGAATACCTGAAGACGCTCGCGATCAGCCGCATCGCCCTCGACAACATCAAGAACTTCCAGGCGTCCTGGGTGACGATGGGACCGGAGATCGGGAAGCTCACGCTCCGCTTCGGCGCGAACGACTTCGGCAGCACGATGATCGAGGAGAACGTCGTCTCGGCGGCCGGCACGACGCACAAGGTGAACATCGCCCTCATTCTCGATCTGATTCGCCAGACGGGCAAAATTCCGGCCCAGCGCAACACGCGGTACGAGATTCTGAAGGTGTTCCGCGAATCCGAAGGCGTCACCCGCGACTTCGTCATGCAGAACTGATCATTCCTTGCGCGGCATGCAGGCCCCGCGCCCGGTTTCCCGGTGCGCGGGGCCCGATTTTTCCGCATCCTGCATGCCGAGCCGCTCCTTTCTTCGTATATCCGTCGAACGGCGGCCATATACTGTCAGCGGGGAAAGGAGTGGGCCCATGGAAATCTTCGAGGTCAGGTTGTCCGCCGCGTCCGAAGACAAGCTGTCCGAGCTGGCCCGGTGTCTGGCCGAATCCCTGGCGGATCTCGGGATCGACGGACGCCTCGAGACCGTCCCGCCGCTCGGCCTGATCGTCTACCGATGCGCCGGGTCGGCTCCGGACGACGGCCTGCGGCTCGCGATCCACAGACGCGCCGCCGAAGGGATGGCCGAGTACGTGCTGAACGCGGTCGAACCGGAACTGATCCGGATCATGATCCAACGATATTATCCGTGCGACGAAGACGACGCGGAGCGGATCGCGGAGCTGTGCGAGCGGATGCTCGGCGGACGGCCGGACCGGCGGGACGGGGGGCCGGCGGGCGGCGATTCGACCGCGGACGCATGCGCCGGAACGGGGCGGAATGAAGACGGCCCGCATCCGGCAGCCGGCGGGGACGGAACGGAGGCGCCGGCGGCCGGCGCTTCTCCCGTGCATGCCGAAGGCGGCGGAACGGGCGGTACGGAAGCCGCGCCCGAAGGAGGCGGGGCCGTCCGCATCTCCGAATGCCCGGGCCGCGAGCGGCGCAAGCGGCACATTGCGGAGGAGCTGCTCGCCTACCTGCAGGAGCGGCCTTCGCTCCATCTTGAGGGCTACATCACGTTCCGGCTGGACAAGTATTGGGAAGAGCTGGCCGAAACGACGGAAGCCGCGGTTGGCGAGTTCGTGTCGGACCGCCAATACCGGGAATTCGTCGGGCTGCTCAACGAATTCGTATGCCGGCAGCAGCCGCGGGTGCCCGGCGTGCATCTGGTGCTCAAGGCCGACGGCGGCTTCGCGCTGTACGACGAGGCGTTCCGTCCCATGGAGCCCGCGGGAAGCGGGATGATCGCTCCCGAATTTGCCGGCATCCTCGATGAGGATCTGAACGTCGAGGACATGGTCGTCAGCTGCCTGCTCGCGATATCGCCCCGGGAGATCACGCTGCACGCCCGCGATTCCGAGCTGCCGGTCGTGCGGACGATCGGTGCGATCTTCGCCGGGCGGGTGACGCTGTGCGCGGGCTGCCGCTCATGCCGCCCGCTGACCGGCGCCGTTCCGAACTGAACGCTTCGACGGCATGGATCTTCCCGCCGCAAGCGGAGCACGGCGGCCGCCTGCCAGCCGCACACGCTTCCGGCCGGCCATCGCGCGGAAACGCGCTCCCTTGACCGTGCCGAACGACGGGTATATAATGATCGGCGTAGCCACCATATGGCCAACGGCGACGACGAAGACATGTTCCCGTCGTACGGCACGGCACAGAGAGAGGGAACTCGGGCTGCAATTCCCTCCCGGCGCCAGGCGGGAATACCCCTTCATCAGCCGTGCGGTTGAACGGGCCCGGCCCCAGTAAGCCGCACCGGGTCATCTCCGTTACGGGATGTTCGAGGCGAACGGCCGCCGGCCGCATGCGGCCGAGGGGGTGTCGTTCGCGAAGAAGGGTGGAACCACGGGCATGATGTGCGCTCGTCCCTTTCGGGGCGGGCGTTTTTTATTTATCGGAGGGAGGTTGCCGGTCATGTCGATTCGCATCACGTTCCCGGACGGCGCGGTCAGGGAGTACGCCGCGGGAACGACCGTCGAGGAAATCGCGGGCTCGATCAGCCCCGGACTCAGGAAGAATGCCGTCGCGGGCAAGGTGAACGGACGGCTCGTCGACGTCTACGCGCCGATCGAGGAGGACGCGTCGCTCGAGATCATCACGCTCGACGCGCCGGAAGGAGTCGAGATCATGCGCCACAGCACGGCGCACCTGATGGCGCAGGCGCTCAAGCGGCTGTACGGCGCGAAGAACGTCAAGCTCGGCGTCGGGCCGGTCATCGAGGACGGCTTCTATTACGACGTCGATCTGGACCGTCCGATTTCCTCGGACGATCTGGAGAGCATCGAGAAGGAGATGGCCAAGATCGTCGCCGAGGATCTGCCGATCCGGCGCCGCGTCGTCAGCCGCGAGGAGGCGATCCGGATCTACGAGGAGCTCGGCGATCCGTACAAGCTCGAGCTGATCCGCGAACTGCCGGAGGACGCGGTCATCACGATCTACGACCAGGGCGAGTTCTTCGACCTGTGCCGCGGGCCGCACCTGCCGTCGACGGGACGGATCAAGGCGTTCAAGCTGCTCAGCGTCGCGGGCGCGTACTGGCGGGGCGACTCCCGGAACAAGATGCTCCAGCGCATCTACGGCACCGCGTTCCCGAAGAAATCCCAGCTCGACGAGTATCTCCATCTGCTCGAGGAGGCCAAGAAGCGCGACCACCGCAAGCTCGGCCGCGAGCTCGGATTCTTCACGTTCTCGAAGGAGGTCGGCCAGGGGCTGCCGCTCTGGCTGCCGAACGGCGCGAAGCTCCGGCGCACGCTGGAGCGGTACATCGTCGATCTCGAGGAGCGGCTCGGCTATCAGCACGTCTATACGCCGGTGCTGGCGAACGTCGAGCTGTACAAGATTTCCGGCCACTGGGAGCACTACCAGGAGAACATGTTCCCGACGATGAAGCTCGACAACGAAGAGCTCGTGCTGCGCCCGATGAACTGCCCGCACCACATGATGGTGTACAAGAGCGAGCTGCGCAGCTACCGCGATCTGCCGATCCGGATCGCCGAGCTCGGCACGATGCACCGCTACGAGCTGTCGGGCGCGCTGACCGGCCTGCACCGCGTCCGCGCGATGACGCTGAACGACGCCCACATCTTCTGCCGTCCCGACCAGATCAAGGAGGAGTTCACCCGCGTCGTGCAGCTCATCCAGCAGGTCTACCGGGATTTCGGGATCAAGGAATACCGGTTCCGGCTGTCGTACCGCGATCCGAAGGACACGGAGAAATACTATCCGGACGACGAGATGTGGGAGAACTCGCAGCGCATGCTGAAGGAGGTCGTCGAGGAGCTCGGCCTGCCGTATTTCGAGGCGGAGGGCGAGGCGGCCTTCTACGGGCCGAAGCTGGACGTGCAGATCAAGACGGCGCTCGGCAAGGAGGAGACGCTGTCGACCGCGCAGCTTGACTTCCTGCTGCCGGAGCGGTTCCAGCTCGAGTACATCGGCGAGGACGGGCAGAAGCACCGGCCGGTCGTCATTCACCGCGGCATCATCAGCACGATGGAGCGGATGACCGCGTTCCTGCTCGAGAACTTCGCGGGGGCGCTGCCGCTCTGGCTGTCGCCGATCCAGGCGCGCGTCATCCCGGTGTCGCAGCAGTTCGACGACTACGCGAAGAGGACGGCCGAGCGTTTCCGGGAAGCGGGCATCCGCGCCGAAGCGGATCTGCGCAACGAGAAAATGGGCTACAAAATCCGCCAGGCGCAGCTTGAGAAAATCCCGTACATGTTCATCGTCGGCGAGAAAGAGGCGAAGAGCGAGACCGTCTCCGTGCGGAAGCGCGGCGAAGGGGACATCGGCGCCCGGCCCGTCCACTTGATGATCGGGCTGTTGCTTGAGGAAATCCGCACCCGCCAGGTATGAAGCCGTAATGTCCGCCATGCATAAAACCGCGGGGTCCGGGGCATCCTCCGACATGCAAGGAGGAGATTCGACTCGATGTCGACGGACTCTGGCATATGTCGCCGCCTTCCGGCGGCCTTTCGGCTTGCGGCGGCGGCCTTCATCGCCGTCGCCGCGGTCTGCGGCCCGGCCGGATCCGCGACGGCCGCGCCGGAAGCTTCCGGCGGTCCGGCGGCCGGTGCGGAGGACGCGAAGACCGGCCCGATCGAATCCGTCGTCGTGACGGCGACCGGCTACACGGCCGGTGTGGAATCGACGGGCAAGCGGCCGGGCGACCGCGGATACGGGATCACCTATTCCGGCGTGAGGGTAAGGCGCGGCATCGTCTCGACGATCGCCGCCGACCCGAAGGTTTTTCCGATCGGCACCCTGCTGTACATTCCCGGCTACGGTTACGGCGTCGTCGCCGACACCGGCAAGGCGATCAAGGGCAACCGCATCGATCTCTACTTCGAGACGCCCGGTCAGGTCTACCGCGAATGGGGCAAAAGGACCGTCAAGGTCGACGTGCTCGTGCGGGGTGACGGCAAACTCACCGAAGCGCGGCTCGCCGAACTGGGACGCGCGGTGGAGACCGGGGAATGGCTGCCCGTCGCCCGACGCAAAGCGTGACCCTGCCCATCCGCGCGACCGTTCACGATAACGGCGCGATACATCCCGTCGCCTCCCCGCGGCGGGATTTGTTTTTTTTCGACGGCAAACAATGGTTCCCGCGGTACTCGTCATCTCCGTGGCAACATGATAAGATGGATGGTGGGTGGCAAGGGGTTTGTAACCATTTGTTCGAAATTGGACGGTGCAGGTCCATGGACGGGAAAGGCGTGCAGCTCTCGGGCTTTCTGGATCCGCGCAAGGAAGCGGAACTGATCGAACTTTACAACCAGATGATCCGCGTCGCCTACGCGAACGTGTACAACAAATGCGACGCGCTGGACGTTGTCCAGGAGGCCTGGGTCAAAATGCTGACCAAGCGTGCCTCGCTGCGTGAATCGGACAAGCTGACCGCCTGGGCCAAGGTGATTACGCGCAATGTCGCGGTCAACGTGAACCGGTCGGCGGCGCGGACGCGGTCCTGGGACGGGGATTTTCTGCGGGCCGCCGGCGACCGGGAAGCGCGGACGGAGGAACTCATGATGGAAATCTCGGAGCTTCTGGGCCAGCTCGAGCCCGCGGCGCGCACCCTGTTCCTGTACAAGTACTATTACGGCCTGAAGGACCAGGAAATCGCGAACGCCATGTCGATGCCGGTCGGAACGGTGAAGGCGAAGATCCACCGGGCGCGCGAAAGGCTGAAGAAAGCGCGGCTCGCGGACCTGGATTTGCGAAGCAAAGGCGGCTCGGTTTAGGGCGAATCTTGGAATCGCATACATGAAAGGGAACCGAAGCGTGTCATATAAGTGCAAATTTCGTGAAAGAGGATCTGACACAATTGTGGCAGTTCCTCTTTATTTTTCTCCATAATTCGACTATAATGTTATAAAAATTTACACAAATCTCGAGGATGGAACGGGAGCGATCGAGATGAGCCCAATCCGACGTTGGTGGAACCGCGCTGATCGGGAGCCGGCTTCGGCCTTCCGGGCTTCGGATCACGAAGACAAGGTGTCGCAGCTCATCCATGAATCGCTGGTCATCTCCGACCGGATGCAGGCCGCGGTGGAGGAAGTCGATCTGGCCGCCCGGGAACTGGCGGAGATCGCCGACCGCTCCAAAGCGCAGGAAGAACGGCTGCGCGGGCTGGGGCGCCGCGCGGTGGAGCTGATCGAGGAGACATTCGCCGCGCTCCAGACGGTGGAGGCCCGGGCCGAGGAAATCAAGCACGGCATGCTCCGAACGAGCGAGAGAAGCGGGGAAGTGAAGCAGGTCGTCATCGACGTCTGCCGGTCGCTGGTGAACACCGACGAGGTGATGAACGACCTCGGGCGGCACAACCGGACGATGGAGCAGCGGATCGACGAACTGATCAGCCATATGTCGCGCATCGGCGAGATCAACGCCTTCCTCCAGGAGGTCGTGGCGCAGACGTCGCTGCTGGCGCTCAACGCCTCGATCGAGGCGGCGCACGCGGGCGAGTACGGCCGTGGGTTCGCCGTCGTGGCGCAGGAGATCCGCAAGCTGGCGGACCAGAGCCATGAAGCGCTGCGGCGCTCCGGCGGCATCGTCGGGGAGATCGAGGCGGGCGCGCGGCAGGTCATTCAGTCGGTGCAGGCGGAGAAGGCGGCGGTGCAGCGCGGCATTGCCGAGATGGCGCAGACGAAGGCCTGGATGGACGACATTTATGTCCGCATCATCCAGCTCGATCCGCTCGTCTCCTCCGCGGCGGAGGCGAGCGCGCAGCAGTCCGGGCTGACGGCGGAAGTGACGGCGATGCTGAAAGAAGCGGTGGAGGCGATGGGGATGACGATCCGGAGCGTCGACGAGACGCTGGAACTGACCGCCGAGCAGCGCCGGCAGATCGCGAAGCTGGACCGGGTGCGGGAAGATCTCGGCAAGAATTCGCGGTCGCTCAGCGCGGCGATCCAGGAGGTCGGCCTGCTCCGCGAATTCGACTCCGACGGGCTTCCGGTCGAGCCGATGGTCGAATGGCTGAAGTCGGTCGCCGGCATGCCGCAGATCCGCTCGCTGGACGAGAAGGCTCACGCGGCGACGCTGAAGCAGCTCATCGAAGCGAAGCCGGAAATCGAGGCGATCTGGTCGAACCGGTCGGACGGCTCGTTCATTTTCTCCTTCCCGGAAGCCGGGCTGCTCAACGCGCGAAGCCGGGAATGGTGGAAGCGGGCGATGGAGGGCGGCACGTATATTTCCGATATTTATATATCCGCCATCACGAAGCGTCCGTGCCTCACGATCTCGATGCCGATACGGGACGACAGCGGCAAGCCGGCCGGCGTCATCGGCATCGACATCGGCATGGAGCAGGCGTCAAAGTCCCGGCCGAAGGCGGCCGGCGGCTGATCCGGTGTTGGATCGGCAGGATCGCGCCGGAAGAAATGAAGGCATCCTCACGGGCTTAACCAGCCATTTCCAGGCGGCTCGGTCCACGGACCGAGCCGCCGCTCATTCGCGGGGTCCTTCCCGGCCTGCCGGCGTTCCATGTATACTGGACGTACCAAAACAGCGCATGGAGAGATGGACATGAATTCGAGATCCTTCGGCAGGGTGCTCGGCGGGCTGATCCTGCTCGCGGTCGGCGGGATGTTCCTGCTTCGCCAGCTGGGCCTCGTGGCATTCGACATCGATATCGGCATGATCGCGTCGACGTTCTGGCCGCTCGTGCTCATCGCGGTCGGCGTCCACGGCCTGATGCAGCGCGGGGGCTGGTGGTGGGGGCTGTTCCTGCTGGGGCTGGGTCTCTTCTTCCAGGCTCGCAACCTCGGCTTCACCGACCTGACGCTCGGCGAAGTGTTCCGATACGGATGGCCGATCATCCTGATCTACTGGGGGCTCGTCCTGATCTTCCGCAAGGGCGGACAAGCACGGACCGACAACGGCTGGCATTCCTATCCGCCGAGAACCGACGGGCCGTATCCCGGCGAGCGTCCGGTTCCGCCTCCGCCTCCGCCGCTCCATCCGGACCCGTTCGGTCCGGACGGCGGAGCCGGTCCGTCCGGCGCGGGCGGGCAGCCCGGGCGCGGCGCGGGGGAATCCGGCGGAGCGGGCGGCTCCCATGGTCCGTCGGGATGGCCGGGCGCGGAAGGTCCGGGCGGCGCGTCTCAGGGATGGAGCGGCCCGGGCGGATGGCACGATTCCGGCGGTTGGAACGGCGCCGGCGAAGGCGGCCGGCCGACGGACGACCGCCGGCCGGGCTGGACGGCGGGATCGAACGTCGAGAATCGCAGCGGGTTCATCGGCGATATCCACATCGGCGGCGACTACTGGGAGCTCCGCCCGATGAACATCTCGCTGTTCATCGGGGACACGGTGATCGATCTGACGAAGGCCCAGATCCCGCCCGGCGAGACGCGCCTCAGCATCTCCTCGTTCATCGGCGATGTCAAGGTGTTCGTCCCGAACGACCGCGATCTCGGCATCAGCGTCTCCTCGAGCTCGTTCATCGGGGACACGAAGGTGATCGATCGGCACGAGGGCGGATTCCTGAAGAACGTGAAGTTCGAGACGCCGTATTACCACGAGGCGGACAAGAAGGTGCGGCTCAACGTGAGCTCGTTCATCGGTGACGTCCGCATCGTGAAGGTGGGATGAGCCCGATGTTCGAGCGGATATGGCGCAGCAGCAAGTGGGAGCTCATCTTCATCGTGCTCGGGACCTCGGCGCTGTCGACGGCCATCGCGGCCGTCGGCACGGTCTATTCGGAAGCGGTGCTGCCGCCGGGCGACTGGCGCTCGGCGGCTGCGGCCGTTTTCGTGCTCGTGAACATCGGCATCGGCTACTGGGCGGCGCAGCGGATCCAGCGGCGCGTCGACGCCCTGCATCTCGCGATCAAGCAGGCGCTGAACGGCAATCTGTCCGTCCGCATTCCGGAGGACGGCGCGCGCTCGTTCGCGCCGATCTACCGGGATTTCAACGAGATGGCGGCAAAGCTCGGAGAGCGGCTGCAGCTTCTGCAGCGCCTGGGCGAGGAGCAGGTGATGCGGGAGGCGGCGTCGAACGAGGCAGCCGTGCTGGAAGAACGCAAGCGGCTGGCGCGCGATCTGCATGACACGGTCAGCCAGCAGCTCTTCGCGATCCACGTGTCGGCGTCGTCGCTGCCGAAGCTGCTCGAGATCGACCGCGGGCGGGCCGAGGAAGTGATGCGGAATCTGATCCAAATGTCGAACATGGCACAGCGGCAGATGCGCGGCCTGATCGCGCAGCTCCGCCCGCTTGAGCTCGAGGGTCGGTCGCTGAAGGAAGCGCTCGAGAAGTGGTTCCCGGACTACTGCCGGCAGAACGGCCTGCAGGGCGAGCTCCGGTGGGACATCGAGACGCCGCTCTCGGATGCGAAGGAACACCAGCTCTTCCTGATCATCCAGGAGGCGATGGCGAATATCGTGAAGCACGCCTCGGCGCAGCGGGTGCAGCTGTACGCGACGGAGAACGAGCGGCAGCATGTGGTCACGCTGCAGGACGACGGCGCGGGATTCCGGGCCGATCAGGTGAAGTCGGGGTCGTACGGTCTGACGACGATGCGCGAGCGGGCGCAGAAGCTCGGCGGCGATACGGAGATCATCAGCAAGGCCGGCGCCGGCACGCGCATCCGCGTGACGATACCGAAATTTGCGGAAGGGGAGGACGACGGTAATGGGCGGAACGGCTGAATGCCGCGTCATGATCGTGGACGATCACGACATGGTCCGGACGGGGCTCAAGACGTATCTGATGCTGGAGCCGAAGTTCGAAGTGTGCGCGGAGGCGGGCAGCGGCGAGGAGGCGCTGCGCGTGCTGGAGTCGCTGGAGCCGGACAGGCTGCCGCACATCATCCTGATGGATCTGATGATGCCCGGCATGGACGGCGTCGAGGCGACGCGCGCGATCCTGGCGCGATGGCCGGACATCCGGGTCGTCGTGCTGACGAGCTTCCTGGAGGATGACAAGGTGCTCGCGGCCATCGAAGCCGGCGCGACGAGCTACGTGCTGAAGACCGTCTCCGCGGAGGAACTGATCTACGCGCTGAACGGCGCCGTCCGCGGCATGCCGGTCATGACGGGCGAAGTCTCGCAGGCGCTGACGCGCGGCCTGCGGCAGCGCACCGCGCAGGAAGCGGGCGACGGCCTGACCGAACGGGAGAAGGAAGTGCTGCTCCTGATCGCCGAAGGCCGTTCGAACAAGGAGATCGCGGAGGAGCTGCACATCAGCATCAAGACGGTCAAGACGCACGTCAGCAATCTGCTCATGAAGTGCGGGCTCGAAGACCGGACGCAGCTCGCCGTGTACGCCCACCGCAACGGGCTGGTGAAGCCCGCGGATCGGTAGCGGAACCGGAGCGGGCCCGGGACCGGGCGCGGCATCGGGGTTCGGCATCTCCGGTACGGGATCGGTCCTGCCGGCGTTGTTCCGGGCGCGGCTTCGGGGCTCCGCGTCCGGCATCGATCCTGCACCGGGGGGCCCGGCGGCTGACCGCCCGCTTCCGGCTCCGGCGGCCGTCCGGCGCGCCCGGCGTGGCGAGGCGCGATTTCCGCCGGCCGGCGAGGACCGCCCGCATATTTTCCGGCGATGACGGGCATGCTGATCTTATGCCATTTCATGCCTGAAGGGGTCGGTCGCAGGCCATGTTGCCGCTGGAATCGCAGCTCGAAAACCGGGAATTCAAGTTCATCGAAGCGCGCGGCGTGCTGGGCGATCTCGGCTTTGTCCTCGGCGGGGGCTGGGAGTACGACGGCGGATGCTTCGACCGCGTGCTGGACGGCGAGAAGCGGGAGATGTGGCTCAGGCTGCCGTTCGTCGCGACGCACGGACATATCGACGCCGAGGAAGAGGAGAACGACGCGGTCATCCGTTTCGGCAAGCCGTACGCGCTGCGGCATGTCCATCAGGACGGCGTGGACACGGGCGCCGGCATGCGGCTGTCCGCCGGGCTGATCGACCAGTTCGCGGCGCCGAAGGATCCGGACGCCCGGATCGCGCCGGAATGGGCGAAGCGGGCGGAGGAAATGCTCAGGGTCGCCGAATCGGCGCTGCTCCGGAACTGACGGGGTTTGTGCGCGCTGCCAGAAAGTCAGACTGCACGGATGGACGGCTGGACCGTCGGAGAGTCCCGGCAGCAAGCGGGATTCTCTTTTTTATTGCGGTTTTCCCGCCGTCGGTTCCGCCGCGGAAATGGATTTTATTTGTGTTTAAACCTGCTTTAAGATTGAATTAATCTCGGGATGGCATGCTTGATATCGCGGGGACGACAATGATCGTGGATCGTATTCCGACATGAGCAAGGAGGAGAGGCTGCGATGGACGACAGGAACCAGAATCGGCCTTATGACGCGTATGACCGGCGTCCCGGAGAGAACGACGGCGAGGAGCGGGAACGTCAGGATCTCCTGGACGGCCGGGATGACGCGCGGATGAACGGCTTCGCCGCAGGCGCGGCAGGCGCCGGCGGTTACGCGGGAGGTGCGGACGGCTTCGCGGGCACGACGGGCGGTTCCGCGGATGCGGCGGCCGGCGCAGGCGGATTCGCGGGCCCGCAGGACGGCGGGGCGGAATCCGCGAATGCCGCGCACGGCGCTTCGGGCTCCGCGGCCGGATCGGCGGAAGGCGCTTCGGCGGATGCTCCGAATGCGTCCGCAAGACCCGTCTATTACTACTCGTACGGGCCGTTCCGTCCGGGGGCGGACGGGGAGTCGTCCGTTGCGCGGCAGCCGGGCCGGAGCGAGTTTGCTTCATCGGAGCGGATTGCGTCCGCCGCGCCGCATCGGCCGGTTGCGCCGGTGCGGACGTGGACGGTGCGGGAGAAACCGCGCCGTTCGTGGACGGCGCCCGTGGCCGCGTTTCTTGCGGGCGTGCTGCTGACCGGCACCCTCATGTTCGCGGCCGACGTGATGAACCTGTTCACGGGCGGTTCCGGCGGAATGGCATCGCAGGGGCCGTTGACCCCGTCCGAAACGGACGATTCGACGGAAGGCGGTTCGGGTGGATCGTCCGGCGGCACGACGACGGCGTCGACGGTGTCGAACGCGATCGACATCGTCCGGCCGAACAACATCGCGCAGATCGTCGAGCGCGCGTCTCCCGCCGTCGTGAAGATCGAGACGTACGTGCGGTCGCGCGCGCGTTCGGGCGGCAGCCTGTTCGACGATCCGTTCTTCCGGCAGTTCTTCGGCGACTATTACCGCATGCCGTCGGATGACGGAGGAAGCCAGCGGCTGGTCCCGAGCGGCCTCGGCTCCGGGTTCTTCTTCGACAAGGCAGGCTACATCCTGACGAATCAGCACGTGGTGGGCGGCGCGGACAAAATCATGGTCACGGTGCTCGGTTACGAGGAGCCGTTCGAGGCGGAACTGCTCGGCTCCAGCTACGATCTCGACCTCGCGGTGCTCAAGATCAACGGCGACAAGGATTTCCCGACGCTCAAGCTCGGCGATTCGGACGCGATCGCGGTCGGCGAGTGGGTCGTCGCGATCGGCAATCCGAACGGCTTCGACCATACGGTGACGGTCGGCGTGCTCAGCGCGAAGGAGCGGCCGATCACGATCCAGGATCCGAACGGCACGCGGCAGTATCAGCACCTGCTGCAGACGGACGCGTCGATCAACCCGGGCAACTCCGGCGGCCCGCTCCTCAACCTGAACGGCGAGGTCATCGGCATGAACACGGCGGTGTCCACGACGGCCCAGGGCATCGGCTTCGCGATCCCGACCAGCACGATCCTCGAGGTGCTGGACGTGCTGAAGGAGAACAAGCCGGTGCCGCAGCCGTTCATCGGCGCGACGCTGGCGGACGTCACCGAGACCGCGGCCCGTCAGCTCGGCCTGGATGACACGAAGGGCTCGGTCGTCGTGAACATCCTCTACAACTCGCCGGCCTACAAGGCGGACCTGCGCCAGTACGACGTCATCGTCGGCATGGACGGCAAGAAGTACGACACGAAAGAGGAATTGATCAAGGCGATCCAGAATAAGAAAGTGGGCGATCAGGCGGTGCTCGACGTCATCCGCGGCGGCCGCCAGATCCAGATCACGGTGACGATCGGCGACAAGAACGACTACAACGTCGAATGACGGGGCGTCGGGCGGATCGAATACGGTAGGTCAGACGTTGCGGCAAGCGCAGCCGGTTTCGCGGCCGGTCTGCGCTTCTCGCATGTTCGAAGGCCCGGACGGGGGGAATGCGCATGAGGGCAAAAATCCTGGTGGTGGACGACGACGAGAAGATCACTTCCCTGCTCAGGCGCAGCCTGACGTTCGAAGGTTACGACGTGACGACGGCGCACGACGGGCGGGAAGGGCTGCAGAAAATACTGGAGCATGAACCCGATCTCGTCGTGCTGGACGTCATGATGCCGAACCTGGACGGCTGGGAAGTGTGCGAGCGCATCCGGAAGAGCGGCAGCAACGTGCCGATCCTGATGCTGACGGCGAAGGATGAGGTGAAGGATCGCGTCAAGGGGCTCGACCTCGGCGCCGACGACTATCTGGTGAAGCCGTTCGCGCTGGAGGAGCTGCTCGCCCGCGTCCGGGCCCTGCTGCGCCGCAAGCATGCCTCCGGCGAGACGTCGGGCAACCGGCTCGTGTTCGAGGACCTCGTGCTGGATCTCGATTCCCGCGAGGCGAGCCGCGGCGGTCGGACGTTCGAGCTGACGAGCAAGGAGTTCGACCTGCTCCATCTGTTCATGTCGAATCCGCGGCGCGTGCTCACCCGCGAGATGATCATGGAGAAAATCTGGGGCTACGACTTCAGCGGCGAGTCGAACGTGCTGGAGGTATACATCGCGATGCTGCGCCAGAAGCTGGAGGAAGGCGGCGAGAAGCGGCTGATCCAGACGGTGCGCGGCACCGGCTACGTGCTCAAGGGAGAGAGCGGTTGATGTCGATCCGGCTGCGGCTGACGCTGTGGTATTCCGGACTGCTGGCGTTCACGATGATGGTGCTCGGGGTCGGCATTTATCTGTTCGTCCATTACAATACCTACGACAACACGCGGGAGCAGCTCAGGAGCCAGTTCAATCAGCTCAATGTGCACGTCTCGTACAACGTGTTCCGCGACCTGCGCCTGAATTTGACCGGCCGCCTCGGCTACGAGGGCATCTATGTCCAGCTCGTCAACTACACGAACGGGCAAATTCGCTCTTCGGCGCTGACGGTGGACGGGACGGAGGTGCATTTTCCGTATCCGAAGCCGGAGGAATCGCCGAAGGCGGGGTATACGCGCTTTCAGGCGCACGGCTACAATTTCCTGGCGTACCAGTACCCGATCCTGCTGCCGAACGGGGAACTGGTCGGCCTGCTGCAGGTCATCGCGAACACGCAGGCGGAGGACTCCTTCCTGGAAGGGCTCCGGACGATCCTGATCATCACGTCGCTCGCCGTCATCCTGATTGCGTTCACGATCGGACTGTTCATCGCGGACAAGGCGCTCCGCCCGATCGAGGAGGTCATCCGGGCGACGAACCGGATCGAAAGCGGCGAAAACCTCAGCGTGCGCATCGCGCGTCGCGGGCCGAACGACGAGCTGGGGCGGCTGACGGATACGCTGAACGGCATGCTCGCCCGCCTCGAGCGGGCGTACAACGATCTCGAGGAGGCGTACAAGGCGCAGCGCCGCTTCGTCTCGGACGCCTCGCACGAGCTCCGGACGCCGCTGACGACGATCCGCGGCAACATCGATCTGCTCGAGCGGATGTGGAAATCCGCCGCGGCCGACGGCGGCGCCGCGCCGGGCGGCATCGTGCTCGACGCCGAGCGCGCGGCCCTCTCGTTCGAGGCGATGCGCGACATCGCGGAGGAGGCGGAGCGGATGAGCCGGCTTGTCTCCGATCTGCTCTCCCTCGCGCGGGCCGACGCCGGGTACGTGATGGAGAAGGCCGAGGTCGAGCTGCAGCCGATTGTGGAGGAAGTGGCGCGGAACGCGGTGCACCTGCCGCGGAAGGCGGATTTCCGCGTGGGCGATCTGTCCCCGCTCGAAGGCGTGAAGGTGCTCGGCAACGCCGATTACCTCCGCCAGTTGCTGTTCATTTTCATCGAGAACGCGTTCAAATACACGCCGGAGGGGTACGTTAAGCTGGAGGCGAAGCGCGAGGCCGGTCAGGTCGGCCTGATCATCGCCGACACCGGCATCGGCATGAGCGGCGACGAAGTGCCGCACATCTTCGAGCGGTTCTACCGGGCGGACGTGTCGCGCGGCAGGACGTCCGGCACCGGGCTGGGGCTCGCGATTGCGAAATGGATCCTCGACGAGCACCGCGGATCGGTGGAAGTGCGCACGCGGGAAGGGGGAGGCACGACGTTCACGATCTGGCTGCCGGTTCTGTTTTCCCGGGAGACGGATTCCGCTATAATGGATGAAGCGGGCCGGACGAACGGATGAGCCGGCCGGAAGGCGGTGAACGTTTCATGGAAGTCATCAAAATCACGCCCCGCGGTTACTGCTACGGCGTCGTCGACGCGATGGTGCTGGCGCTGCAGGCGGCGCGGAATCCGGATCTGCCGCGGCCGATCCATATCCTCGGCATGATCGTGCACAACCGGCACGTGACGGAGGCGTTCGAGCGGGAAGGCATCATTACGCTGGACGGCGAGAACCGGCTCGAGATTCTGGAGAAGATCGACCGGGGCACGGTCATCTTCACGGCCCACGGCGTATCCCCGGAAGTGCGGCGGAGGGCGCGGGAGAAGGGGCTGACGGTCGTCGATGCGACCTGCCCGGACGTGACGAAGACGCACGACCTGATCCGCGACAAGACGGCGGAAGGCTACGAGATCATCTACATCGGCAAGAAAGGGCATCCGGAACCGGAGGGCGCCATCGGCATCGCGCCGGACCGCGTCCACCTGGTCGAGACGGAGGCGGACATCGGGCGGCTGGACGTGCGGTCGGACAAAATCGTGATCACGAACCAGACGACGATGTCGCAATGGGACGTCCGCGATCTCGTGGCCAAGCTGATCAAGCGTTTCCCCGGCGCCGAGGTGCACAACGAGATTTGCCTCGCCACGCAGCTGCGCCAGGAGGCCGTGGCCGAGCAGGCGAAGGGCGCCGATCTGTGCATCGTCGTCGGCGACCCGCGCAGCAACAACTCGAACCGGCTCGCGCAGGTGGCGGAGGAGATCGCCGGCGTCAAGGCGTATCGCGTCGCGGACGTGACCGAGATCCGGCGCGAGTGGCTGGAAGGGGTGCGGCGGGTGGCCGTCACCTCGGGCGCTTCGACGCCGACGCCGATCACGCGGGAAGTCATCGAATATCTCGAACAGTACGACCCCGACCGGCCCGAGACCTGGGAGATCCGGCGCACGGTGAACCCGGCGAAGCTGCTGCCGACGGTGCGCAGCCGGTCGGAGGAATAACGAAGCGGGCTTGCCCGGCGCCGCGCCGGTGCGGCTCTTTTTTTGTTTTTTCGCCTTGACGAATCGCGCGTCATGCACTATATTTACTTTAACGGTTAAAAGCATAAAAGCTTAAAAGCGTATAAGCGATGAAGTGCGAAAGGGGTCGACAGCATGATCGTCGTCACGAAGCCGGACATCACCGACGAACGCATCGAGGAGATCGTCCGGTACATCGAGAAAGCCGGCGTGCAGCCGCACGTATCGAAGGGAACGCAGCGGACGGTCATCGGCATCATCGGCAAGGCCGATCCTTCCCTGGCGGAGCATCTCCGCTCGATGCGCGGCGTGGAGGACGTGATCAAGATCTCGAAGTCCTACAAGCTCGCGAGTCGCGAATTCCATCCGGACGACACGGTCATCGAGATCAAGGGCGTCAGGATCGGCGGCGACGAGCTGG
>Ga0207871_100316_pt1 | contig 21247 bp, 20 predicted proteins | sample Passage260A_FD_187371 | JGI IMG/M metagenome (GOLD analysis project Ga0207871, IMG submission 187371) | Cellulose adapted compost microbial communities from Newby Island Compost Facility, Milpitas, CA, USA - Passage2 60A (SPAdes) (version 2) ...
ACCGGCGGCGCCGCTCCTTCGGTTCCGGCATGGCGATCCCTCCGATCCGCAACCATCTACCCTTGATACGACGATCGGCGCGCCTCCGTTTCGACCGGACCGGCACCCCGCCGCAACACGGAAAGGCCGGCCGGGAACATCCCCGGCCGGCCCGGACGGGCACAGGCCCGATTCTCGATTCAGGCGCACTTCTTGCGCGTCATGACGTCGAAGATGACCGCCAGCGCCAGCACGGCGCCGCGGATCATGTACTGGTAGGAAACGCCGACGCCGAGCAGGTTCATGCCGCTCGAGAGCGAAGCCATGACGATCGCGCCGATGATCGACCCCGTCACCTTGCCGACGCCTCCAGCCGCCGACACGCCGCCGACGTACGCCGCTGCGATGGCGTCCAGCTCGAACAGCATGCCCGCCGTCGGCGAGGCCGACTGGAGCCGGGACGTGAACAGAATGCCCGACAGGGCCGAGAGCATCCCCATCGAACCGAACACGACGTACGTGATCTTCTTCACGTTGATCCCGCTCAGATGCGCGGCTTCCGGGTTGCTCCCGACGGCGTAGATGTGTCGTCCGAGCACCGTCTTGGTCGTCAGGAAATGATAGACGATGACGACGAGCAGCATGATGACGACCGTCCAGGAGATGCCGTTGTAGCCCGCCAGAATCCACGTGATGTAGGCGATGAGGGCCGACACGAACACGAGCTGCAGCACGAAGATGCTCGTGGATACGACCGGGAAGTTGTATTTCAGCTTGTTGCGCCGGTTCCGGATCTGGGAGAGAATGTACAGAACGATCGCGATGACGCCGAGCAGCAGCGACGACAGGTTGAGGCCGCCGATCTTCGCGATCGCCGGGATGTAGCCGTTGCCGATCGCGTTGAAATATTCGTCCCGCACGTTGATCGTGCCGGTCTTCTCCGTCACCTGGAGCAGCGCCCCGCGGAAGATGAGCATCCCCGCCAGCGTCGCGACGAACGCCGGAATGCCGACCGACGCGACGAGGAAGCCGTTGACGAGCCCCGCCGCGAGGCCGATCAGCAGGATGATCGGAATCGTCAGGTACACCGGAAGGCCGTACTGCGTCAGCAGGATCGCCGCGATCGCCCCCATGAAGCCGGCCGCGTAGCCGACGGAGAGGTCGATGTGACGGATGACGATGACGAGCGTCATGCCGACGGCGAGCACCGCGATGTAGCCCGTGGCGTCCAGCAGGTTGCTGATGTTCCGGGACGACATGAACAGTCCGTCCGTCAGGATCGAGAAAATGAGCATGATCACGAAGAGGGCGATATACATGCCGTATTCCCGGACGTTCACCTTGAGAAGCGACATCACCTCGCGGAAGAACCCGCCCGCCGCGGCGGTGGTCCGGCTTTCGTTCACTTGCGCACTCATACAGGCTCCTCCTATAGCGTTGCGTATTGCATGATTTTCTCCTGATCGGCCTCTTCAATCGGGAGCTCGCCGGTGATCCTGCCCTCCGCCATGACGTACACGCGATCGCTCATCCCGAGCACTTCGCCGAGTTCGGACGATATCATGATGATGCTCATGCCCTGGCTGATCAGCTCGTTCATGATCGTGTAAATCTCGTATTTCGCGCCCACGTCGATCCCGCGGGTAGGCTCGTCGAGAATGAGCAGCCTGGGCCCGACGAACATCCATTTGCCGAGGGAGACTTTCTGCTGGTTGCCGCCGCTGAGATTCCCGACCAGTTGCTCCACCGACGGCGCCTTGATGTTGAGCGCCTGCTTGTAGTAATCGGATACCCGGATTTCTTCGTTCTCGTCGATCCAGCCGCCCGGCGCCACCTTCCGGAGGTTCGCCGCCGTAATGTTCCATTTGATGTCCTGGATCAGGAACAGCCCGTTGCCTTTCCGGTCCTCGGTGACGTAGGCGATGCCTTCGCGGATTGCATCGCTCGGGTGCCGGAAGCGGACCGGCTTGCCGTCCAGGAACATTTCACCCTGGATCCGGTATCCCTTCGGATTGCCGAAAATGCTCAGCGCGAGCTCCGTGCGTCCCGAACCCATCAGCCCCGCAATGCCGACGATTTCGCCCTTCCGCACGTACAGGTTCACATGGTTCGCGACGTTCCGGCCCAGCTGCGGGTCGTACGCCGTCCAGTTGCGAAGTTCGAAGACGGTTCCGCCGAACGATTTGTTGGCGCGCTTCGGATAGATGTCCTCGATTTCGCGGCCGACCATGTTTTTGATCAGGTTGTTCTCCGTGATTTCCCCCTTGGCCGCATCCAGCGTGCAGATCGTCTGTCCGTCGCGGAGCACGGTGGCCTTGTCCGCGATCGCAATCACTTCCTTCAGCTTGTGGGAAATCAGGATGCAGGTGATGCCCTGCCGCTTCAGATCGCGCAGGAGGTTGAGGAGGTTTTCGCTGTCGTTCTCGTTGAGCGCGGCGGTCGGCTCGTCCAGAATGAGCAGCTTCACGTTCTTGCTCAGCGCCTTGGCGATTTCCACGAGCTGCTGCTTGCCGACCCCGAGATCCTTGATCAGCGTGGACGGATTGACGTCGAGCTTCACCTTCCGGAGCATCTCCTGCGCCCGGACGATCGTCTCGTTCCAGTTGATCAGTCCGTTACGCTGCACCTCGTTGCCGACATAGATGTTCTCGTAGACGGACAGGTCCGGGAACAGGGCGAGTTCCTGGTAAATGATGACGATGCCGGCCGCGACGCTGTCGCTGATCGACGCGAACCGCTGCTCCCGGCCTTCAAAGATGATGTCTCCCTCGTACGTGCCGTACGGGTAGACGCCGCTCAACACCTTCATCAGCGTCGACTTGCCCGCTCCGTTCTCGCCGACGAGGGCGTGGATCTCCCCGCGCTTCACCTTGAAGCTGACGTTCGTAAGCGCCCTGACGCCCGGGAACGTCTTGGAGATGTTCCGCATCTCCAGAATGTAGTCGTCCATGGCCCGTTCTCCTTCATGCGCCTTTCTCCATCATGATGCGCCCACATTCCATCATGCGGTCCGCGGTATTGAAACAGACCGGCCCGCAAGCCTCGCGGGGAACTTGCGGGCGGCCCGGCACGGTTTCCATGACCCGGCTCGGCGGATGCAACGGAGGTCCCGCGTCGCATCGCCTTCCGGCGTCCGGCCGCTTCGGCTGCAACGAAGTGACCCGTTGCCATCGCGACCGCCGGACCGGGAAGCCGAATCCCCGTGGGTCCGGCTTCCCGTACATGCACCGCCGGATCAGGATTTCACGAATTCCTTCTCGTCGTAATAGCCGGAATCGAACAGTTCCTTCTTGATGTTCGACTGGTCGACGGCGATGACGTCCGTCTGGATGGCCTTGACGTCGATCTTGCCGTTGAAGTAGGAACCGGTGGTGTTCGGCGTGCGCTTTTCGAGGATGTCGACGGCCAGATTCATCGCGTCCTTGACGAGCTGGCGGACGTCCTTGAACACCGTCATCGACTGCTTGCCGTCCAGGATGTACTCGACGGAAGCCTTGTCGGCGTCCTGGCCCGTCACGACGTAGCTCGTAATCGCCGAGTCGGTGGAGAACACGTCCGCGATGGCGCGCGCCGTATGGTCGTTCGGACCGAGGATGAGCACGTCGCCCTTCAGGTCGTCCGAAGCGGCCGTCAGGTGCGTCTGCGCCTTGTTCTTCGCCTCGTTCGGATCCCAGTTCGTCGTGACCTGGCCGATGATGCGGCTCATCTCTTCGCGCGTGAGCTCGGCCTTGTCCTTCAGCGCCTCGGCTTCGCTCGAGTTCGCGATCCGCAGCGTGCCGTCCGCAAAGTACGGTTGCAGCACTTTCCACGCACCTTCGAAGAACAGGTACGAGTTGTTGTCGGAGGCCGCGCCCGCGTACAGGTAGACCGGTTGGCCGCCGCCCTTCATGTGGTCAACCAGGTATTGCGCCTGCGCCGCGCCGACCGCCACGCTGTCGAAGGTGACGTAGTAGTCGACGGCGTCGGTGTTCGTGATCAGCCGGTCGTAGGCAATGACCGTGATACCTTCCTTCTTCGCCAGTTCCGCCGAAGCCGCCGCGGCGTCGCCGTCCGGAGGGCAGATGATGAGCACCTTGATGCCCCGGTTGATGAGCGTTTCGACGTTTTCCTTCTCCTTCGCGGAAGATCCCTGGCTGAACAGAATCTCCACCTTGTACTTCGTGTTCGCCAGCGCTTCCCTGAACCGCTGTTCGTCCTGCACCCAGCGCTGTTCGTCCTTCGTCGGCAGGACGACGCCGATGTCCACCTTGTTGCCGCCGCCTCCGCAGGCCGCGAGCAGCGCGCCGAACAGCGCGATGACCAGCGCGATGGCGTTGATACGGAATGCCTTGCGCATCGGATGAACCCCTTTCGCTTGATTTTTCCGTACCCCCAATGTAACATCCCGGGCCCGCCTGCAAGCGCTTCATCGGCAGGACTCTTTTACGATGTTCTGCAATTTCTTGAACAAAAAAAGCCGGACCGCGCCGGCGGCGCGGTCACGGCTCGACGTATTGGTAGACGTCTTCCCTCGAATGGAATCCGTCCGCGATGATCGTGTCGTCGATGTTCGATGCGTCGACGGCAATCGGCGTGAGAAGCACGCTCGGCACGTCGATTTTGCCGTTGTTCACGAGGCGGTCCGCCCGCGGCGTCTCGCCCTTCGCCATGCTGACGGCGAGCTCCGCCGCCACTTCGGCAAGCAGGCGGATCGGCTTGTAGACGGTCATCGTCTGCGTCCCCTGCACGATGCGCTGGGCGGCCGCCAGCTCGGCGTCCTGTCCCGCGACGGGAACCTTGCCCGCAAGCCCCCATTCCGCGAGCGCCTCGATCGCGCCGCCCGCCGTGCCGTCGTTGCCCGCGATCACGGCGTCGATCTGTCCGTCGTTCGCCTCCAAAGCGATGCGCATGTTGTCCCGCGCGATGGCGGGCAACCAGTCCGCGGTCCACTGGTCGAACACGACGGTGATTTCCCCCCGGTCAATGCGCGGCTGCAGCACGTTGAAGACGCCCTTTTTCACGAGATGGGAATTGTAGTCCGTGTCCGAACCGCCGATGAAGACGTATTTTCCCGAGGGCGCGAGCTGCGTGATCTTCTCCGCCATCAGTTCGCCGACCCGCTCGTTGTCGAACGAGACGTACAAATCGACGTCCGCGTTGCGCACGAGCCGGTCGTAGGAGAGCACCTTGACGCCGGCCGCGTGGGCCTTGTTCACGACGGACGCCATCGCCTCGGCGTCGTGGGGCACGATGACGAGGACGTCGACGCCCATGGCGATCAGCATCTCGGCCTGCTCGATCTGCTTCGCGTCGTCGCTGTCCGCGGTCATCGCGACGTACTCCGCCCCGAGCGCTTCGACGGCCTGCCCGAGCAGCTCCTTGTCCTTGTTCCAGCGTTCCTCCTGCAGCGTATCCATCGTCAGGCCGACCCGGATGACGCCATCGTCCGGCCGCAAGGGCTTGCGGCTCCCGTCCGGATCTTCCCCGAAACGGGGCGCGGGCGCTTGCTCGCCGCCCCCGTCGCCGAGCGTGGCCAGCGTCCAGAGGACCAGCACCGCCAGCGCGACAACCGCCGCCTGGAGCAGGCGCCGGCCCGCCGTTTTCCATTTCCCGTTCCGATCAGGATTCATGGGCCTCCCGCCCTCTCGTGCCGAGCAGCGCCTTCCGGTATTCCGTCGGCGAGATGTTGCACATCTTTCTGAACACCTTGCTGAAATAGTTCGGGTCGCGGTAGCCGACCTCGAGCGCGATCGCCTTCATGCTGAGCTCCGGATCGGCCATGAGCTTCTTCGCCTTCTCGATCCGGCATTCGGTCAGGAAATCGATGTAGTTGATGCCGAACTGCTCCTTGAACAATTTGCTGATGTAGAAGGGGGACAGGCCCGCCATGCGGCTGATCGCCTCGAGCGAAATGTCCTCATGCGAGTGCTCGATGATGTATTTCCGGATCCGGTGCACGGCATCCGGCTCGTGCCGCGCCTGATGCTCCCCATAGGCCTGCCGGATGCGGCCGAGCAGCACGATCGCCTCCGCCTGGAGATGGCGATAATCCTGCGACGCGGACGGAAATACGGGCGTTCGGACTTCGATGCCGAGCTCCCGCAACATCCGCGCCGCAAGCCAGAGCAGCTCGAGCGTCCGCTGCTGCGCGACCAGGAGCTCCACGCCCGCCTGCTCGCAGCGGCGGATGAACGCCATGATGTCGGCCTGCACCCGCTCCCAGTCGCCCGTCCGGATCTCCTCGACGAACCGCTTCTCCCATTCCCTGTCCGGCTGGCCGCCCACCGCACCGAGCGCCGGCGTGTCTTCGTAGAACCGGTATTTGACCGGCAGCGTCGGGTCCATCGCGGCGATTTGGGCCTCGTGATAAGACGCACGCACGTCGTCGAGCGATCCGCGGACGCCGCCGATGCCGACGAACCAGCCGTCTCTTCCCGGCGCGGCCAGGGCGAGCAGCTCCCGGGCGAGGGACGTCGCCTGGGATCGGTACGACCTCGCCGGATCGCGGAAGATGACGGCCGGGATCTGGCCGCCGGTCAGCGCGCCGACGAGGCCGACGCCCGTCTTGCGGATTTTCGCCTTCACTTCGGCATACAGCCGCTCGTCGCCGGACGGCAGGATGACGACGATCGCGAACATCTCGCTGGACGTGCTGACGCCGAGCAGACCGACCAGCTCATTCAGATGGACGTCGTGGACATGGTCGTACAGGAGCTGGGTCACGATGTCCGTCTCGACGACGGGGAGCACTTTTTGCAGGGTCGATTGCTGCCGCAGGCTCGCCTCCCGCTCCCGCCGTTCCTCTTCGATCCGCTTCAGCGCCCGGTCGACCGTCGCGATGATCTCGTCCGCCCGGGCCGGCTTGAGCAGATAGTCCATCACGCCGAGCTTGATCGCCCGGCGGGCGTAGTCGAACGTATCGTAGGCCGTCACCATGACGTACCGGATGTCCGGATCGATCGCGCTCATCCGCTCGATCGTCTCGAGCCCGTCCATGCCCGGCATTTTGATGTCCATCAGCACGAGGTCGGGGCGAAAGCCTTCCTCCACCATCCGCAAGGCAACCTTCCCGTTGCGCGCCTGCTCGATGACGAGATCGGGAAATCCCTTCCGCAGCATCGCCTGCAGCCCGTCCCGTTCGATCTTCTCGTCATCCACGATCAGTACGCTGGTCATCCGTTTCGTACCTCCTCCACCTGGGCAGACGCAGCACAACCTTCGTGCCGGACCCCGGCCCGCTTTCGATATCGATGACGTCCTCCTGCCCGTAAAAGAGGCGAAGCCGCTGCACGACGTTGCCGATCCCGATGCCGGTCGTATGCCCTTCCGTCTCCTGCGCACTCCCTTTCAGAATCTGCGCGATCTTGTCCGCCGGGATCCCAGGTCCGTTGTCCTCGATCTCGACCCGGATCCGGTCGCCGTCGTTCGCGACGCGGAACGTGATGGTGCCGCCGTCCTCCATCGGCTCCACCGCGTGGATGACGGCGTTCTCCACGATCGGCTGGAGCGTCAACCCCGGGATCTCCACGTACAGGCACGATTCGTCGATCTCCTCGACGAACCGCAGCCGGTCGGCGAACCGGGCCGTCTGGATGTCCATGTATTGCCGCAGCACCCGGACTTCCTCGTAGAGCGTGACGGAGCGGTCCATCCGCCGCAGGCTGTAACGGAGCAGGCCGGCGACGCTCGCGAGCAGGTCGCTCGTCTCTTCGGCGCCCTCCAGATAGGCCTTCTTCGACAGCGTATCGAGCGTATTGAACAGGAAATGCGGATGGATTTGGCTTTGCAGGCTCCGGTACCGGCTCTCCTGCAGCAGGAGCTTGCTCTGCTGCAGTTCATGCTCGAGCTGGGCCTTCTGCTGGATCTCGGTGATCAGATTGTTGATATTGACCCGCATCCGCTCGAACATTTTGGCCAAAAAAGCGATCTCGTCATTCGACGAAACTTCGATCTTCCGGTCAAAATGTCCGCGCGACAGCTCCTTCGCCGCCTGCGTCAGCTTCTGCACCGGCCGTGTGATGCTGAGGGCGAACCAATACGCGAAGATCAGAAGCAGGAACGTGATCGTCAGGAGCAGCCAGATGCCGAGCCGGTTCAGCTCCGTCGACCGCTCGATGATGCCCCGGTAGAACCGGTCGTACGTCTTCAGCTCGGTATCGAGCAGCGTCAGCGTCATGTCCGAGATCGACCGCGAGATGCGCGTCGCTTCGTTGAACGCCTCGTTCGAATCTTCGGTCGCCGTCTGCGACTGGAACATGAGCGCGCGGTTCGCCGCGTCGAGCAGGCTGTCGATCAGGTTCGTGTAGCTCGTGAGGTCGAAATCGTTGTCTCCGTTGCGCAGCGCGTACACGTCGTACTTCGCCTGGCGCAGACGCTCCATGCTCCCCTCGAGCTGCCCGAGGTGTTCCTGCGTGGGCCTGATCAGGTAGTTGTTCAGGTCGGTGATCGTCTGCTGGCTGGCGCCCGTCACTTCGTTCATGCGCAGGTACCGCTGCAGGATTTCGTTGTATTGTTCCTGCGTCTGGCGGCTGTAGTAGGTCAGCGTCATCCAGATGGCCGCCATGATGAACAGCACGATGCCCGTGAGTGACAGGATTTTGTACTGGATTCGGTTCATGGCGCATCGACCGCTTTCCGCAGCCGGATTTCGGTATGGTAGCCGCCCGAATCGAGCGGCAGCTTCTCGCCCTTCAGCCAGTCGATCATGAGGGAGATGCTGATCCGTCCCATCGCTTCGGGCGACTGCTCGATGATGCCGTCGATGAGGCCGTCCCGGAGCAGCGTGAGCATGTCCGGGCTGTCGTCAAACGAGTAGATATGGTAGGGCTGCACCCTCGAGCGGCGCCCGATCTCCTGCACCATCGCGGCGGTCAGGTTCGCGTTCGCGGCGATGAACGCCTGCACGTCGGGCGAACGGTTCATCAGGTCCTGCATCGCGGCGATCACCTGCTCCCGCGTGCCCTGCGTCTCCGCGTAGCGCAGCTCGATGCCCGGATACGACTCGAGCACGCTGCGAATGCCGTTCAGCCGCTGCTCCTGATAGTGCGCGTTGCCGCTGTCCCGGACCAGGATGACCGTCCCCTCGGGGCCCATGTCCTCCACGAGCTGCCGCGCGATCATCCGTCCCGCCCGGAAATGATCCGAACCGACGTAGGTCCGGCGCAGGCTGTCCGGCACGTCGCTCCCGACGGTGATGACGGGTATGCCGTAGGAGGCCGCCTTGTATTTCACGAGTTCCTTGAACGTATCCGTGTCCAGCCCCTGGACGATGATGCCGTCCATGCGGGAATGGATCGCGATCTCGAGCTTCTTCAGAAACTCGTCGGAGTCGTTGTTGTAGCTCCCCCAGACCGCGAGCATCGCCCCGTGTTTCGCCGCCTCTTCCCGCGCGGCGGCGGCCACCTTGTCCCAGAAGGGCGTCTCGAGCTCCTGGGTGATGAGCACGAGCCGGTATTCCGCGGATTGCTGCAGGGGCGTCTGGGGCAGCTGCCAGTCGACGCTGAACACCCTGTAGGCCGACACCGACGTGAACCAGATCAGCACCGCGCCGATGACGCCGAGCAACAGAACGATCGTTTTGCGCATGGCGATTGCTCCCCATCTTCCGTCGTGTTCGGAGCAGTCGAATCAGACGACCGCGAACCTGGACAGCGATATCTTGAGCCGGTCGGACACCGATTCCAGCCGGTTCGCGAGTTCCACGAGATGCTCGCTCATGCCGAGCTGATCCCGGCTGAGATTCGCCACTTCGCCGGGAGCCGCCGCGGCCTGCTGCGCGATGGAGCTGACGTCGGCCATCGCTTCGGCCATCGCGGTCTGCACCTGCTCGAGCCGGCGGATCGAGGCCGACGCGTCTTCCAGCCTGCCGACAAAGGCGTTCATGTTCATCCGGACTTTCCGGAAGAGCCGGTGCGCTTCCCGGACGGAATCGATCTGCTCGCGGAACACCGGATCGGCCTCGTTCAGCGCCCCGACCGTCTCCGATCCCGCGCCGGATCGCGCCGATGATCTCGCCGGCGATCCCGATCGATTGCCGGGACTGCTCCGCGAGCCGGCGGATCTCGTCCGCCACGACCATGAAGCCTTTGCCCGCGTGCCCGGCGCACGCGGCCTCGATGCCGGCGTTTCGGCCGTCTGCCGCGCGGTGACCCGGCTCGCCTCCGCGACCTCCTGCTCGATCGCCCGCTTCGAACGGGAATACGAGAACCAGCCGAGGGCGAGGACGCAGATCAGCATGGCGCAGAAAATGAGGATGAACAGCTTCACGCCGGCGGAATGGAACATGGATCGGTCGAATTTCATCAAGGATGTCACCCTGCCCGTTGTCGGTAGTTGAACCCCCGGGTTTTCATTTAGCAAGCGCTTTCAAAAATGGACTTGACTTCTTTCGACAGCGCACTCCATTTCCCTCCGTCGCGAAAGCGGATGACAGAAGATTGCAGCAAGTGACAAAAAAGTCCCCGTCCTCGGGAAGGGTTCCGCGTTTCAGCCGGCGCCGTGATGTCCTTGACCGTGACGCTGGCGTTGGCATTGGGACGCGTATGCGTTTGCATGCGGGACGGGAAGATGCTGCGCGCTGATCCGGCTGATTCGCGCGGGAACAATGGGGCGGTAAAGCCGCGGCAAGATCCCGCCGGCGATTCATTGCGATCGCCAGGTTCCGTACCACTCGTAGCATTCGGCGGTGGTCGCGTACTCGCACATGTACAGGATTTGCCGTTCCGGTATCGCACGATGCCGGCCCCTTCGAAGCCGGATTCTTCGCCGTGCCACAGGCATTTGAAGCAAGCGCCATTCGAAGGCGTCGGCGTCCCGGCCGGATACGCGGGACAGGATGTCCCACTCCGGGACGCGATTGCCCTCGCCCGGCCATTTTTCCCTCCACAGACGAACCTTGTTCCGGCCGCGATATACGGGACCGTCGCATTCCGTAATCACGCCGTCTTCGTCAAGGGTTTCGAGCGCGGCTTCCATGTCCGCGCGAATCCATGCCTCAACGTAACGCCCGAATACCGGTTTCATGGTTCCCGGCTTGCGGACACCTCCATGCCGAATGCACCTTTCTACAGGTATACGTTGTCGGCGGCGGATTCCCTGCCGGTGCGCATGATTCCGGCACGCAAACGGCAACAAAAAAGCCCTCCTCCCCGGATTCCGCGGATTCCGTTTTTATCGGTCACGGTATCCGGTGATGAAGGGCTTCATATGGTAATCACCAGGACCGGAGGTTGTACGCCGGTCAGGGCCGCGTCAGCACTCCTCCGGCTTGCCCGCCTCGGTCGCCGTGCGGAACGACTGGCCGCAGCCGCAGGTCGCGATCGCGTTCGGGTTGTGGATCGTGAACCCGCCGCCCATCGCCGTCTCCTTGTAATCGATCTCGGCGCCGCGCAGAAATTTCATGCTTTCCGAGTCGATGACGACGCGCAGGCCATGAATTTCCAGCTCCTGGTCGTTCTCGTGCTTCTCGTCGTCGAAGCCGAGGCCGTAGGAGAAGCCGCTGCAGCCGCCCTCCCTCACGCCGATGCGGAGGAACAGGCCGGGCGTCCCTTCCTCGGCGAGCATTTCCTTGATTTTATTCGAAGCCGCCTCGCTGATCGCGATCATTCCGGATCCCTCCCGCGGTCCGATGCGGTAATACGACATCGGTGATTACTAAATAGTATATCCGACATCCGAAGCTGCCACAATATGCTCCGGCGCACGATCACGGTGCGGGGGACCGTTCAGGGCGCATCCACCGGGCCTTGGCCCGGTGGGCGCCGGCAAATAACGGCCTTAGGAACCGTTATGGGCCATCTTCATGCGCTCCGGCGACGCGTTAACGGTCTGCGGAACCGTTATGGGCGCACCTAGACGGCCCTGATCCGCCTGGGGCAGGCAAATAACGGTCTCCGGAACCGTTATGGGCCATCCAAATGCGCCCCGGCGACGCGTTAACGGTCTGCGGGACCGTTATGGGCGCACCTAGACGGCCCTGATTCGCCTGGGGCAGGCAAATAACGGCCTTAGGAACCGTTATGGCCCATCCAAATGCGCTCCGGCAACGCGTTAACGGTCTGCGGAACCGTTATGGGCACATCCAGCCGGTCCTTCCCCGACTAACACCAAACTCGCGCCGAACCGCGCCCGCCCGAAACCCGTACCCGCACGGATTCTCGCACCGAACCACGCCCGCTTGGAACTTGCACCCGCGATGCACCACACCCGCACGGAACCAGCACCCCCGACAAACTACGCCCGCCCGAAACCCGTACCCGCACTGAACCCGCACCGAACCGCGCCCGCTTGGAACCTGCAACCGCGATGCACCACACCCGCACGAAACCAGCACCCCCGACGAACTGCGCCCGCACGAAGCCCGCACCCGCGCCGAACTGTATCCGTACGGATCCTGCTTCCAACAGCATCCGCACAAAACCCGCACCCGCGGCGAATCACGCCCGCCGGAGGCGCGGTCCGTCGCCGCTGCCGCCGGTCTTCGGCCGGATGTTCCTGTTGCCCGATCCGTCCACGGAGGATTATAATGATTACAGTTCTCTGGACGGGTGTCCCTACGGCCCGCCGGACAGGAGGAATCGCCATGAACGTCGTCATCCCGACGGAACAATCGCGCATGCAGGAGATCTGGGAAAAGGTCAGGCACGGCGAGCGGCTGACCCTTGAAGACGGCGTCTTCCTGTACGAGTCCGACGACCTGCTCACCATCGGCCAGATGGCGAACGAAGTGAACATGCGGAAGAACGGCAGGAAGGTCTACTTCATCGAGAACATGAGCCTGTACTTCACGAACATCTGCGAATCGCACTGCGCCTTCTGCAGCTTCCGCCGCGATCCCGGAGAAGAGGGAGCATACACGCTCACCGGCGAAGAGATGCTCGCCTACATCGAGAAGCATTACCATCCCGGCATCCGGGAATTCCATATCGTCGGCGGCCACAACCCGTACGTGCCGTTCGAGTACTATGTCGAGTCGCTGCGCATCCTGAAGAAGCACTATCCGAACGTCACGCTGAAGGCGTACACGGCCGCGGAGATCGAGTTCTTCTCGCGCCTCTCCGGCCTCTCGTACAAGGAAGTGCTACAGGAGCTGATCAAGGCCGGGCTCGGCACGCTGACGGGCGGCGGCGCCGAGATTCTGTCCGACGAATACCGCAAGAAAATGCGCGTCGAGAAAGCCGACGTGAACCAGTATCTCGAAGTGCACCGCACGGCGCACCAGCTCGGGCTCCGGACGCACACGACGATGCTGTACGGCGCGATCGAGACGTACCGCGACCGGATCGAGCACATGATCAAGCTGCGCGAGCTGCAGGACGAAACGAACGGATTCATGGTGTTCATCCCGCTGTCGATGCAGCCCCGCAGCCCGAGCGCCGGCATCCGCAAGCGGAACTCGGCGTTCGAGGACCTGAAGACGATCGCGATCAGCCGCCTCATGCTGGACAACTTCCAACACATCAAGGCATACTTCATCAACATCGGCGTGCAGCTCACCCAGGTGTCGCTCACCATGGGCGCCTCCGACGTCCACGGCACGATCGTGAAGGAGCGGGTCAGCCATTCCGCCGGTGCGCTGACGCCGGAAGGCCTCACGCGCGAAGATCTGATCTGGCTCGTGAAGGGCGCCGGCCGGATTCCGGTCGAGCGCGACACGTTCTACAACGAAATCAAGGTCTATGATTGAGTTCCGCGCAACGCATGAGGCTCCCCCGTTCGGGGGAGCCTCAGACTGAACACAAACTCCCGCTCGCGATTCACCGCAGCGGGAGTAACACGCATCCGCGGCTATCCGTCACAGATCATCCAGCAGCTTGTCGAGCATGTCCCGCTCTTCCTGCTGCTTGCGAATGCATGCCAGAATCTTGTCGTACAGTTCATCCGCCGTCTCGGCGGCCACGATCTCGCCGTTGACGTATGCGTAAGGGAACAGGAAACATTCGCCGCAGTTCCCGAGGCAGCCGTACTCGATCACCTCATACTTGTCCGGTTCGGCTTCGAGCCGGCGCATCACCGCGTCCGTCCCGTGATGCATGTTGCTTGCGCAGAATTCGATGATCGGCCGATCCACGCGGTCATCACCCGCCCCTTGTCCGATCCGTTTTCTTTCGGCCTTTTTTGTACTATAATAAATACTAAGCACGAAAGGAGCTGATGGCAAATGAGCAATGAGGCGGATCAGCGCATGTACGACGAAGTGCTGGACGTCCTTGACAAGCTGCGCCCGTTCCTGCAGCGCGACGGCGGCGACGTCGAACTGGTCGATGTCGAAAACGGCGTCGTGAAGCTTCGCCTGATGGGCGCATGCGGCAGCTGCCCGAGCTCGACGATCACGCTGAAGGCGGGCATCGAGCGCGCGCTGCTCGAAGAAGTCGAGGGCATCCAGGAAGTCATTCAGGTCTTCTGACATTAGATTTCCCCGAACATGCGACAAAAGCGCCTCGTCCCCGGAACCGTTCGTTCGAACATCCGCGGGATGAGACGCTTTTTTTCGTCTTCGGGCATGCCGCTCCGCCCTTTGCCAGCCGCGCGTCCGTCATACGCCGCGCGTCCGTCATACCGTGTTCCGGATCGGATCGAAGCCGCCGGTCACGTCGAGCAGGTTGCCGGTAATGAAATCCGACTTCGGATCGCACAGGAACAGGATCGCGCGCGCGACGTCCTCGCCCGTTCCGGGCCGCCGATGCGTCTCCGGATCGATCTCGTTCCGCACGTCGTCGATCGACTTCTCCTTGTTGGCCCCCCGGATATCGCCCGGACAGATCATGTTCACCGTAATGCCGTGCGCCGCTTCTTCGACGGCCAGCGTCTTCGTGAAGGAGACGAGCGCCGTCTTCGCCGCGGCGTACACGGCGCGGTGCGGCCAGGCGCGCGACTCTCCGGCGTGACCGAACCCGAAATGGATGATCCGCCCCCATCTCCGCCGCCGCATTCCCGGCAGCAGCAGACGGTCGAGCAGCATGACGCCGAGCAGATTGCCGTTCACGAGCCCGATGATCTCCTCCGGCGTGTAATCGGCGAACAGCCGGCGCTCGCGAATGAACGGACCCGCATTGTTGATCAGGATGTCGATGCCGCCGAGCAGCCGCTCCGCCTCTTCGGCCAGCCGCTCGACCTGCTTCGGGTCCGCGACATCCGCCTGCACGGCGGCCGACCGGACGCCGCGGCCGCGCAAATCTTCGGCAAGCGCCTCCGCCTCCGCGCGGCTCGTCACATAGTTCACGACGACGTCGCATCCCGCGTCGGCGAGGAGCTGTGCGGTCCGCTTGCCGAGCCCCTTCGCGCTCCCGGTGATCAGCGCCCTTCTGCCCTTCAGCTCCATCGATTCCTCCCCGTGAACCGGTCCCCGGCCCGTTCCGCTCCGTTCCGGAGGCTCATTTCATCCGGCTCCGGACGTAGCGGAACGCGATGCACAGGGAAGCCGTGATCATCTCGAAGGCATCTTCCAGATGTCTGACCTGCTCCCCGATGTTCTCCAGCCTCGCGGGCTGGCCGTATGCCTTGCGGCTGTGATCGAGATCGTCCAGCATCTCGGTGTTCATGAAATGAATCTCGATGTTGCGGCGTTTGCGCAGTTCGGTGAGCTGCGGCTGATATTTCATCTTCAGCTCGTCGAGCGCGGCGGACAGCTTCGGATGCAGCTTCCGCTGGCGCATGTTGCGGAGCACGGTGAAGTAGGAGAAGTGCGGCTTCATTCGCTCGGTCTCCAGCCCGAGCGCGTCGTTCAGAAAGGCGCCGAGCTTGTCCAGAATCGCGAACACGCGGATGAATCCGTTCTTGTCGAAATAGACATACCGGAAATAATCCAACTGCTCTTCGCGCGACATATGCGCCAGCGAATGCTTCGTGATGCGGTTCGCGTAACCCCGCGCCGCGTACAGGCTCTGTTCGAGCTCATCGAGCGACGCGAGCAGCCCGAGCGCGCCGATCTCGTACATGCGCAGCCGATGGTCGCGATCCTTGCCGGCCCGGATCCGCTCGTCCATCAGGTTCGCGAAAGCCATGATTTCCCTGTGCACTTCGGCCATTCGCCCCGTCAACCGCCGGGGGCGTTCGCCGAACAGCATGCGCAGCAACGCCGCATCTCCTTCCCGCGTCTAATTCCGGCGCCCGCCGGCGGCGCGACGGATCCCGGATTGAATGGTCAGATCGGCAAGCAGGCTGAACAGGCCGCAGATGACAAGATTGTGCAGCAGGCTGGTGAAAATGAACACCTCATCGTTCCCCACCGTCCACGTGACCAGCGCGCCGCTCAGCACCTGTCCGCACGTCAGCCCGAGGATCCAGGAAGCGATTCTCGCCGTGCCGCGGTCCGCCCGCCGCCGGACGTACGCGTGGAGCAGGATCGCGAGGACGAGGAACAGCGCCGCCGCGAGCCGGTGCACGAAGGCGATCAGCGTCGCCCCTTCGAGTTCCGGCACGAGGGCGCCGGCGCAGAGCGGCCAGTCCGTGCCGCAGCCGCCGCTGGAGTCGGTGTGCCGGATATAGGCGCCCAGATAGATGACGATCAGGCTGTACACGGAGACCGCCAGCGCGAACGGAAAAACGCCCCGCGGGATGGACGGCATCCCGCGTTCCGCCGCCCGTCCGCGCCTCAGAACCCACAGGACCAGCAGCATCGTGCCCGCAAACGCGAACAGCGAAATGCCGAAATGCAGCGCCATGACCTGCGAGGACTGCGGCCATTTCACCGCCGCCGCGCCCATCAGCGACTGCACGACCGTGAACACGAAGATGCTGCCGGCATACCAGAGCGGCTCCGGATCGGGCCTGTCCATCCTGCGGACAAGCCGCCAGGTCGCGACGACGATCGCGATGACGAGTATGCCGACGATGCCGGTAAAAAATCGATGCGAATATTCGATCGCCGACTCGAGCGTCCGGGCCGGAATGAACTTGCCGTGGCAGAGCGGCCAGTCCGTGCCGCAGCCGTCGCCGGAGCCGGTGTTCGTCACGAGCGCGCCCCCGAGCAGCACAATCAGCATGCCGACGCAGGTCGCGACGGCGAGTTTGCGGTAACCGCCGGATATCATGGACTCACCACATTCCTTCTGTCAAATCGACCGTTCAGCGGGCCGGAGCCCGGCGGTTCGCTTCACAGACTTTTCACAATGCATTCAGACTCCATTATAGCGGCTGACTGCCGTGAAATCCATGTAGAAACCGTGAACACCGGCGGACGGGCGGATGCCCTTGCGACAATTTGCGGAATTTGCGGGGAACGGGCTAACCGCGGAGGCGGACGGCGCACCGTGAAAGACAAGGCGGCCGGCCCCGATCCCGCGCGGGTCGGTTCCTGCCGCCTTCCTGTTCGGATGCCGCCGGCCGCGGTCCGTCGGCCCGGCCGCTCCCCACGGCTTGCCGCATTCCATCGGACCGGCCGCTGTCAACCGAACCGGTCACGATCCTTCGGATCGGCCGGGTCCGTTCAGCACCGCGTCCACCTCGATCGCGCGGTCGAGGAACCGCTCGATCTCGGCTTTCGTCTTGCGCAGCTTGCTGACGAACCGGACGATCTCGCGTCCGTTCCGAAACGCGATGAAGCTCGGAATGCCGAAGACGTTCAGCTCGGCGAGCAAATCGGGCATCGCGTCGCGGTCGACTTCCAGCCAGGCGATCCGGTCCCGGTAGGCCTCCTCGATCTCCCCGATGAACAGGTCGAGGTAACGGCAATCCGGGCACCAATCCGCCTTGAACACCGCGACGGTCAGTTCGTCGCGTCCGATCCGGCTGCGGAAATCGTCGGCACTCAGCGCTTTGTCCATCGTTCCCGCTCCTTCCGATCGGCCCGGCCGGGCGGCGCTTCCGCCTCCGGGAACGCGCCGCGGCCGGCCCGGAACCGGTCAGGATGTGATCAGTTCCGCAACATGGCGCGAGAGGATCAGCGCTCTCCAATCCTCTTCTTCATCCGTCCATTCCATCGTGCCGCCGAGCGTCTCGAGCAGGCTGCCGCCCGGCGCGTAGGACAAGCCGTCGATCACGATGACCGGATAGGCCCATTCCACGGCCTCGTCGTTCACGACGGCACGGCTGCTGCCGACCTTGAGCACGATGTTCTTGCCGGTGGCGTCGTCGTTCACGGTGATGGTCTTCGTGGCGTGGTCCCAACCGACTTCGGCTTCGAAATACTCCGCCACCGAGCGCAGCGGCACGAGGGTCTGGCCGTCCGGCGACTTGATCGGCGCCCGCTCGTCGATGTCGGGGAAAAGCCAAAGCTCCTGCTCTCCCACGCCCATATTCGCCAAAAGCTTGTACAGACCGGTGCCCCGGAAGAAGCGGAGCGTGTCCGCCGTCGACCAGTCTTCCATTTCTTCGACCGTCACGCCGCCTTCCACCGTCGTCGCGTCGATCGCCACATCGCCATTAATATTCCACAATTCTTGCGAATAGTAAATCCGGATGCCTTCCAATCCGGCGAGCGATTCTTCTTCGGCCAGCTCGGCCAGCTTCTTCCCGTCCGGACGGAAGTTGACTTCCACGTCCTGCCTGCGGATGTCGAGCTTGCCGTCGACGTACAAATCGGCGCTGACGGTCAGGTTCTCGCCGAATATCTCCCTGGCCAGTTCGGGTTCCGTGGTCTCCAGATAAGCCAGCGACAGGGAAGCCATCTGCAGCATCTCGACGAATTCATCCTCGTTCAGGCCGAAGTCCGCTTGCCCTTCGTCGTCCGTAGGCCCGAATTCGCCGAACAGCCCCGCGCTTTCCCGGATGTACGTCTCGATCGCGCCGATGAACGCCCGGAGGCCTTCCTTGTCTTCGGTCAGCGCCTTGAGGTACGATTTCAGCCACTCCAGCAGTTCCGCGCCGTCGAACCGGACGCCGATCTTCGTGAGCTTGAGCTCCTCTCCGCCCACCTTGACAGGCGCGTTCAGCTCCACCGAAATATCGGACACGTTCGGCATGTTGCCGATCAGATATCCGTTCGCGGAATCCGCGGCCTTGAGCGCCATCTCCTGAAGCTCGAGCTGTTGTTCCGGCGTCAGGACGGCTCCCGGGAACTCTTCCTGCATGGCGGCCATGTCGATCACGATCGGTGCGGCCGCGCCGTCCAGCTCCATGACCATGATCGTACCGGCCTGCCGGATTCCGAATCCGATTCCGATATCCCCGAGCGTCAGTTTCCCGCGCATCGAGGCGTTCACCGGATCCTTGACCTTGATCTCGTCAAGCTCGAACTTTACATGGGTGAGCAGCGGGACGAACGAAGCGGATTCCTCGTCTTCGGCCGCGATCTCGTCCAGCAGGTCCTCGCTCAGCTTCACATCGAGCTCGAACACCATGCTGCCTTCGTACGCCTTTACATGCTGCGACTGCTTGAGCACGGAGTTCAGATCGACTCCCTGCACCGACTCGCAGCCCGCGGCGAACAGAAGCAGAGCTGACAGTACCAATCCGAGCCATTTCTTCAACCGCATGTCTTCCGTGTTTCTCCTCTCTCGAAATAATGGGGCAGCAGTTCGATATTACCACAAATCCCGGGGGGGTTTGTAAGGTATCTGTAATAAAAAAGATGCTCGTGTTAAGCGTTTTCCGGCTCACCGTGACGGCTACCCGGCATGTGCCGCCAACATGCAAATGCCGTATCAGCATGACCGGATCTTCTCTCCCGCATCAGTATCTGATCCAAAAACGGCTGTATACACCGACCGCTTCCATCAGCTCTTCATGCGTGCCCCGTACCGCGAACACGCCCCGGTCGACCACCAGAGCCCGCCGGATCGTGGACAAACGATGGGCGACCACGATCGTCGTCCTGCCCGCCATCAGCCGCCGAAGCGCCTGCAGGACGGCTTGCTCCGACTCGGAAACGAGGGAGGGCGGTCGCCTCATCCGGCAACAGAAGCGGCGCGTTCTTCAATATTGCCCGGGCAATGGCGATTCGCTGCTTCTGGCCGCCGGAGAGCCGCTCTCCGTTCGCCGGCCATCACCCGACAGCCGCCCGCCGCCGCGTCCGGACCGGCATCGCCTGGTTCACATCGGCACTACATGGTCCATGCCGGCACCGCCGCCGCGGGTCCATTCCCCGCTTTACGTCCGGACAGGCGGAAATTGCCGTCCCGTTCTTTATTAAAAATTTCGCGCAGCAGATTCATTGCTTGCCGGTCGAACACGCCGTCGCCGGTCACGCCGTTCCGGTTTCCGGTCACGAAGAAGGCCGCGCTAGCGCGCCCGCAGGCGGAGCAGCGGCCTGAACAGCTTCTTCAGCGGTCCCGGGAACGATGCCGCGTCTTCCTGCGTGACCGCGCCGAACAGCACCATGAGCGCGAGATAGGCCGCGCCCGAGGCGGCGCAGGAGGCGGCCGCCGTGAAGAAGCAGGCCAGCTTGTACGGCAGGGCGTCCATCAGGCGCAGGCCGGCCGTGTCGATGCCGTATCCCGCGGCGAACGCCGCCAGCACGGCTCCCAGATACGGCAGCCAGCGCCGGCCCAGCACGGCGATCGGAACCACCTTGCGGATCGACAGCACGTTGAACCCGCCGATCCAGAGGAAGCCGATCGTCGACGCGAGAATGAGGCCGTACACGCCGAGCAGGGGGCCGAACAGGACGCTCAGCGCCGCCTTGACCGCCATGCCGGTCAGCGTGTGGTACATCGCCTGGCGCGGCTTTCCGAGGCCGAACAGCGTCGAGTTCGTCGTCATCATGACGATTTGCAGCACCGTGCCGGCCGTCAGCGCGGCGACGACGCCGCTGCCGCCCGGCGTATAGAGCAGCCCGGTGACGGATTCGGCGGCGGCGGTGAGCGCGAGCGCCAACGGCACGCCGGTGAAGATCACGATGCGCAGCACGAGCGACGCCTGGCGGCTCACTTCCCGCATGTCGCCCGTCGCGTAAGCCGACGAGATGACCGGGATGATCGACTGGCTGAGCGCGACGGCCAGGATCGGCGGAATGCCCGCGATCGTCTGCGCCTTCATCCCGAGCGCGTCGAGCGCCGCGTTCGTCAGCTCGCGGGAGCCGTAGTAGCCTTCCGTCAGCCGGTAGAAAAACTGCGTGTCGAAGTAATAGAAAAACTGCACCGTCATCGACGTCAATACGATCGGCACGGACAGGCGGAAGATTTCGCCGTAAATCTCGCGGTACCGCAACATCCGCCCGCCGCTTCGATCATGGGCCCCGGCCCCCCGGCGATCCGCCGCATCCGCGCGGCGCAGCTTCACCGTATAGCCGAGCATGACGGCGAATGCGCCGACGGCGCCGAAGATCGTGCCCGCCGAAGCGGCGGCGGCGATCCGCTCGTCGCCGTAGCCGAAGCTGTACAGCGCGAACGCGAGCGAGACGCTCGTCACGACG
>Ga0207871_100318_pt1 | contig 20920 bp, 23 predicted proteins | sample Passage260A_FD_187371 | JGI IMG/M metagenome (GOLD analysis project Ga0207871, IMG submission 187371) | Cellulose adapted compost microbial communities from Newby Island Compost Facility, Milpitas, CA, USA - Passage2 60A (SPAdes) (version 2) ...
CGGGTGCGCGCCCTCGGCCGCCTCGCGGGGCGGGAGCAGCCTCCCGCCGAGGCCGCAAGGCCCCCGTATATCTGCCAGGTGCCGCTCGAATTCATCCCCGGCGTCGGACCGAAGCTGCTCGGGCGGCTGCTTGACCGCTTCGGCACGGAGATGAACGTGCTGCACGAAGCTCCGCCCGAAGCGCTGGCCGAAGCGGCCGGCGAGAAGACGGCCGCGCTGATCCTCGCCGCCCGCGAAGGAAGGCTGCGGCTCGAGGCGGGCGGCGGCGGGCGCTACGGCAGGGCGCTCTCCTGCTGAGCGGCTTCGGACGTGCCGTCCGGCCGCGGCATACCCGTCCGGCCCCGGACATAGAAATGAACCATCATGTCCTGGGCCCGGATGTCCCCGGGCCGGGAACGGGAGGGCGGCGATGGACGCACAAATCGGCTTCCGTCCGCCGACGGACCGGCGGACGCTGCTAGTATTCCTCGCGGTGCTCGCGGCGGCGGGCGTCGCCTTCGGGGCGCTCGCGAGCCGGACGCTGACGCTCGATCAGCGGGACAATCTCGCCTCCGACCTGGAGCTGTACGCGATGTCGGCCGAAGCCGGACAGCTTCCGGAGGCGGGGGACGCGCTGCGCGAGCGGCTCATGCACCACGCGAAATGGCTGCTGGCCGTCTGGCTGCTCGGCGTCACGGTGGTCGGGGCGCCTGTCGTGCTGTTCGTTCTTTTTCTCAAAGGAATGCTGATCGGATTCTCCCTCGGCGTGCTCGTCCAGACGCACGGATGGAAGGGGATGCTGTTCGCCCTCGCGGCGATGGTTCCCGGCAATCTGCTGGCGCTCCCGGCGTTGCTGCTCGCGGGCGCCTCGTCCGTCGCGTTCGCGCTTCACGTCTTCCGGTACCGGCTCCTGCAGCCGTCCGGCAGCCTGCGCGAGCCGCTCGTCGTCCACACGTCGTTCTCGCTCGCGATGCTGGTCGCGTGCGCGGGCGGCGCGTTCGTCGAGGCGTGGGCCGCGCCGAAGCTGATCGTCTGGGCGGCGCCGCTGATCGCATCCTGACCGTTGACGGCGTGACGGATTCGTTTGACTTTCTTTCGGGCCTGCTTCTATAATGATTTATAATGATTGGATAATGATTGTTGGTTCGCAGGTTGCCGAACGCGGAGGGGAGCGCATGGAGGCCCGGCTCGAGAAAATCAAACAACAGCTCCAGTCGCAGGGCTACAAACTGACCCCGCAGCGGGAGGCGACCGTTCGCGTGCTGCTGGAGAACGAGGAAGACCATCTCAGCGCGGAAGAAGTGTTCCTGCTCGTGAAGGAGATCGCGCCCGAGATCGGTCTTGCGACCGTGTACCGGACGCTGGAACTCTTGAGCGAGCTGCACGTCGTCGAGAAACTGAACTTCGGAGACGGCGTCGCCCGCTACGATTTGCGGACGGACAGCTCCAAGCACCACCATCATCATTTGATTTGCGTGCAGTGCGGTTCGATGGAGGAGATCATGGAGGACTGGCTCATTCCGCTCGAAGAGCGGCTGGAGAAGGAATACGGCTTCCATGTCATCGACCATCGCCTCGATTTCCAGGGGATCTGCCGCCGCTGCCGCGAATCCCGCGAATCCGACGAATAGACCGCAGCCAGAGCTCCCGGACGGGGACCCCATCGGGCCGTTCGGGAGTTTTTTGCGTCAGGCAGGGACAACTGTTCGCCGGACGGTGCCGGCGCCCTTCATCCGGTGCGCCCGGCGGTACTGCCTGCCCCGGGCCCGGCATAGAATGTTGGCAGCATCGGCCCGTCCCGCGGGTACACGGAGGTGATCCGCGCATTGGTGCTGTCGCTGCGCCGTGCGCTGCGCCGATTGCTGTTCATCGCGTTGTTCCTGGCGCTGACGCTTGCGATCGCGGAGGTGCTCCGGCCTTTCGCAGGCTGGATCGGGCTTCCGGAAACGCCCGGTGCGTCTCCGGACAGGCCGGCGCTGGCGTTCGCGGGAGAACCGGAAGGCGGTGCGGAGCCGTCTTTCCTTGACCGCCTGCGCCTGTTCTGGCTGGCCGGCGGTTGAGGCATGCCAGGATCGGGCTCCGGAGCCCGACCGAGAAGGAGGTGAGCGGGTCGTGCCGGATCTTGCGGAACTTGCGCAGCGATTCGCCGCGCATCTCGGCGAGGCGCGGCAGTTCTCCCGATCGACGGCGGAATCGTACGCCCGCGATCTGAAGGCGTTCGTCGCCGCGATGCGGGCGCAGGGCATCGAGGAGGCCGCCCGGGTGGAGCCGCGCCACATCGCGGCGTATCTGACCGGGCTGAGGGAGGCGGGCCGGGCGCCGGCGAGCGTCGCCCGCGCGGCGTCCGGCATCCGCGCGTTCTTCCGGTACGCCGCTTCCGAACTGAAGGCGATCGGCATGGATCCGGCGGCCCATGTCCGGCTGCCGAAGCCGGAGCGCAAACCGCCGCGCATCCTGTCGGAGCAGGAGACGGCCCGGCTGCTGGAGACGCCGGACGAGCGGAACCCGTCCGGGCTGCGCGACCGGGCGATGCTGGAGCTCCTGTACGCGACCGGCATCCGCGCGGGCGAGCTGATCGGGCTGGACGTCGAGGACGTCGACCTCCGGCTCGGCTTTGTCCGCTGCGCCGGGCCGGGCGGAAGGGAGCGGTTCATTCCGCTCGGCAAGGCGGCCGCGGAGGCGGTCGGACGGTATTTGCGCGAAGGCCGGCCGCATCTCGCCCGGCCGGACAAGCCGGAGCGCGCGCTGTTTCTGAGCCGGCGCGGCGGGCGCCTGACGCGGCAGGGATTCTGGAAGCTGCTGAAGAAGCATGCGGCGTCTTCCGGCCTGGACGGGGTGAGCCCGCACAGTTTGCGCCACGCGTTCGCGGCGCATCTCGTCGCGGGCGGGGCGGACCTGCGCGCCGTGCAGGAAATGCTCGGGCATAAGGACATTGCCGCGACCCGCATGTACGCGCAGCTCCGGCGTCCGAGCCTGAAATCGGTCTACGAATCGGCCCATCCGCGGGCGCGCTGACGGGGATCGCCCGGCCAAAGGACCCGCGGAATCCAATCGTGCATTCGGGGGAGTGTCACGGATCCGTGAACGTAACGAGAGCAACCTGGATCGTGCTTGACAGCGTCGGCATCGGGGAGCTGCCCGATGCGCCCGCGTTCGGCGATGCGGGCGCCCACACGCTCGGGCACATTGCCGAGGCGGTGCCGGGCTTCGATCTGCCCGAGCTGCGCCGGCTCGGCCTCGCCAACATCGCGCCGATTGACGGCTGGGAGCCGCACCCGGCGCCGGAGGCGGCATACGGAAAGATGGCCGAGACGTCTGCGGGCAAGGACACGATGACCGGCCATTGGGAGCTCGCCGGCCTGCACATTCCCGTGCCGTTCCGCACGTTCCCGGACGGCTTTCCGGAGGAGCTCATCCGCGAGTTCGAGAGGCGGACGGGCCGTCCGGTCATCGGCAACAAGCCGGCGAGCGGCACCGCGATCATCGAGGAACTCGGTGAAGAGCAAATGCGCACGGGGGCGTGGATCGTCTACACGTCCGCCGACAGCGTCTTCCAGATCGCGGCGCACGAGGAAGTCATCCCGCCGGACGAGCTGTACCGGGCGTGCGAGATCGCGCGCGAGCTGACGCTCCGGGAGCCGTACACGGTCGGCCGCGTCATCGCCCGGCCGTACGTCGGGAAGCCCGGCGCGTTCACGCGCACGCCGAACCGGCGCGACTACGCGGTGAAGCCGCCGCGGCCGACGGTGCTGAACGCGCTGAAGGATGCCGGGTATGACGTGTGGGCGGTGGGCAAGATCAACGACATTTTCAGCGGGGAAGGGGTTACGGCCTCGTTCCCGACGAAGAGCAACGCCGACGGCATCGGCCGGACGCTGGAGCTGATGGCGAAGCCTTGCCGCGGCATCGTGTTCACGAATCTCGTCGACTTCGATTCGCTGTACGGCCACCGGCGCGATCCGCACGGATACGCGCGGGCGCTGGAGGAATTCGACCGCGCGGTGCCGGAATTGAAGCGGCTGACCGGGGACGATGCGCTGCTCATCATCACGGCCGACCACGGCAACGATCCGGTCCACCACGGCACCGACCACACGCGGGAATATGTGCCGCTTCTCATCTACAATCCGCGCCTGGGGGGCCGTCCGCTCGGCACCCGGTCGACGTTCGCGGATCTCGCCGCGACGATCGCCGAGCTGTTCGGCGTGGAGCACCCGCCGCACGGCACGAGCTTTCTTGCCGAACTCGGCCTGGGGCGGGGATGAACCCGGCCCGGCGGGGCGAGGCGAAACCGGCGCTTCGGACGGGGAACTTTTCAAACCGAATCGGGAGGTTGCATTCATGACGCTGACGGCTGCACATATCCGCGAAGCCGCGGACTTCATCCGGTCCAGGGCGGCGCTCGTGCCGGAGATCGCGCTGATCCTCGGTTCCGGGCTCGGCGTGCTCGCCGATCATGTCGAAGACGCCGCCGTCATCCCGTACCGTGACATCCCGCATTTTCCGCTTTCGACCGTGGAGGGCCATGCGGGCGAACTCGTCGTCGGCCGGCTGGCCGGCCGGAACGTCGTCATCATGCGCGGCAGGTTCCATATGTACGAGGGCTACGGCCCGGAGCTGACGGCGTTTCCGGTCCGCGTCATGAAGGCGCTCGGCGCGCGGACGCTCGTCGTGACGAATGCGGCGGGCGGCATCAACACGTCCTACCGGCCGGGCGACCTGATGCTGATCACCGACCACCTGAACCTGACCGGCCGCAACCCGCTGGTCGGTCCGAACGACGACGAGCTGGGTCCCAGGTTCCCGGACATGTCGGAAGCCTACAGCCGCCGGCTGCGCGCGATCGCGCGGGAGACGGCGCGGGAGCAGGGACTCGAACTACGGGAAGGGGTCTACGCGGGCCTGTTGGGTCCTTCGTACGAGACGCCCGCCGAGATCCGCATGCTGCGCGCGCTCGGCGCGGATGCCGTCGGCATGTCGACGGTGGCGGAAGTGATCGCGGCGCGCCACTGCGGGCTGGACGTGCTGGGCATTTCCTGCATCAGCAACATGGCGGCGGGCATACTGGACCAACCGTTGTCCCACGAAGAAGTGATGGAGACGACCGAGCGGGTGAAATCCCGTTTTCTGGCTCTGGTCACGGGTGTCATCCCCCGTTTGTAGCATACGGGCGCCCGGCAAAATGCAACGTTCGACTCGACCCGGTGCGACACGCTCCTCCCTCCGTTTCGTCGTATAATGGCCCGGGAATCCGAAAGAGGGAGAGTAGTGGAAGACAGCCATGGACAAGCAGTTGCTGGGACAAGTCGAAAGGTTGCGCCATCAGATGAACTCGGCTTTTCGGGCGAGAAACGACATGCTGCACCGGGAGGTGCTGGAGCTGAGCCGGTCGCTCGATGAACTGATCCTGCAGGTTCAGCTGCTGAAGTGGAGCAGAACGCGCGAAAAGCTTGACGATCAGGGGTGAAGGGCATGCGCGCGGTCGACATCATCAGGCGCAAACGGGACGGCCATGAGCTGACCGCCCGGGAAATCGCGTTCCTGATCGAGGGATTCGTCCGGGGTGACATCCCGGATTACCAGATGTCCGCGTTCGCGATGGCCGTGCTGTTCCGGGGCATGACCGACGCGGAGACGGCGGAGCTGACGCTCGCGATGGCGAGGTCCGGCAGTCAGCTGGATTTGAGCGGGATTCCGGGCGTCAAGGTGGACAAGCACAGCACGGGCGGCGTCGGCGACAAGACGACGCTTGTCGTCGCGTCGCTCGCCGCCGCGGCCGGCGTGCCCGTCGCGAAGATGTCCGGCCGCGGGCTCGGCCACACCGGCGGCACGATCGACAAGCTGGAGTCGATTCCGGGTTTCCGCACGGAGCTGAAGCCGGAGGCATTCATCCGCCAGGTTCGCGAGATCGGGCTGGCCGTGGCCGGACAGAGCGGCGATCTCGCACCGGCGGACAAGAAGCTGTACGCGCTCCGCGACGTGACGGCGACGGTCGAGTCGATCCCGCTCATCGCGAGCTCCGTCATGAGCAAGAAGATCGCCGCCGGAGCGGACGCGATCGTGCTCGACGTGAAGACGGGCGGCGGCGCGTTCATGAAGACGCTCGAGGACGCGGAGCGGCTCGCGCTGGCGATGGTCGCGATCGGCCGGCTCGTCGGCCGCAGGACCGCGGCCGTCATCAGCGACATGGACCAGCCGCTCGGCCGGGCGATCGGCAACGCCCTCGAGGTCCGGGAAGCGATCGCCGCGCTGCGCGGCGAGGGGCCGGAGGATCTGACGCGGCTGTGCCTTGCGCTGGCGGCGCACATGGCGGTCCTCGGAGGCAGGGCCGCTTCGCTCGACGAGGCGCTGCCGCTATTGGAGCGGAAGCTGGCTTCCGGCGAAGCGCTTGAGAAATTCCGCCGTCTCATCGCGGCCCAGGGCGGCGATCCGGCGGTCGTCGACGATCCGGACCGGCTGCCTTCGGCGCCGCGCCGGATCGCCGTGAAGGCGGAGCGCGCCGGCTGCGTGCGCCGCATCGACGCGGAGAAGCTCGGCCTCGCGGCGATGATGCTCGGCGCGGGGCGCGCGGTGAAGGACGCGCCGATCGACCATTCGGTCGGCATCGTGCTCGGCCGCAAGATCGGCGACCGCGTGGAAGCCGGCGAAGCGCTGGCCGAACTGCACGCCGCCCGCGGCGGCGAGGCCGAAGCCGAAGCCCTGCGGCTCGCGGCGGAGGCGTTCGAGATCGGCGACGAGCCGCCGGCGATGCGGCCGCTCATCCTGTCCGTCGTGACGGAGGAAGGCGTCCGGCGGATGGACTCGGAGGAACGCTGAACAAGCGAACATACCGCTTTCATTTTGTCGATCCACATGGCATGAACCAAAACAGGAGAATAATCCTCTTCGATTTCCGGGCGTTCTTCGCGCCACGGCACGATCCACGGGGCTCCGTCCGCAGGACGGGGCCTATTTGCTTGCGGAATAATTTTCCTCGGGGCGGATCATACTGGAAAGAAGAAGCCTGACCCTTTCGTCTGGCGGCACCAGCAAATTCAGGAGGGACCATGAAGGTGAGGAGAGTACGCCCCGTACTGCTAGTTGCGTTATCCCTGCTCGTCGCGCTGCCCGCCGCGGCGGCCGCCGAGGAGAAGCCGAAGGGCGCGCCCGCGCCGTCCCGGAACGGAGCGGTCGACCTGGCTCCGAACGCGCGCTCGGCGATTCTGATGGATGCGGACAGCGGCACGATCATCTTTGAGAAAAACAGCCACGACCGCCTGCCGCCGGCGAGCATCACGAAGATCATGACGATGCTGCTCGTCATGGAGGCGCTCGACGAAGGCCGCATCAAGCTGACGGACAAAGTGACGGCGAGCGAGCACGCGGCTTCGATGGGCGGGTCGCAGATTTTCCTCGAAGCGGGCGAGGAGATGACGGTCGAGGATCTCTTGAAGGGCGTCGCCATCGCGTCCGGCAACGACGCGTCGGTCGCGCTCGCCGAGAAGATCGCGGGAACCGAGCAGGAATTCGTGCGCATGATGAACGAACGGGCGCGCGAGCTCGGCATGAAAAACACCCATTTCGTGAACTCGAACGGGCTTCCGGCGGAAAATCACTACACGTCGGCGTATGACATCGCGATCATGTCGCGGGAGCTGCTGAAGCATCCCGAGATCACGAAGTACACCGGCCTGTACCAGGATTATCTGCGCAAGGACACCGACCGCCCGTTCTGGCTCGTCAACACGAACAAGCTCGTCCGGTTCTATCCCGGAGCGGACGGGCTGAAGACGGGGTATACGAGCGAGGCGAAGTTCTGCCTGAGCGCGACCGCGAAGCGCGACAACTTCCGCGTCATCGCCGTCGTCATGGGCGAGCCGGACACGAAGACGCGCAACGCCGAGGTGTCGCAGATGTTCGATTACGCGTTCGCCATGTACACGAACGTCCCGATTTTCAAGCAAGGCGACACGATCGGCACGGTGCGGATCGCCAAGGGGGAAGTGCCGAGCCTTACGATAAAGGCGAAGCATCCGTACAGCGTGCTGATGAAGAAGGGCGCGAGCATGAAGGACATCCGCCACGAGGTGCGCCTCGACGAACCGGTCCGGGCGCCGGTGAAGGCCGGTCAGAAGATCGGCAAAATCATCGTCTATCAGGGCGGAAACGTGCTCGCCGAATTCGACGTCGAGGCGCCGGAAAGCGTGGGTCGTGCGAACTGGTGGACGCTGTTCAAGCGGACATGCGCGGAATTGTTCGCATAACCGCGAAACCGGCCGCGTCCGGTGGCGCGTTTTGTCCGGCTGCTTCTAGTTTTGTCGCAGGGCAGGAACGGCGTCCGGACGCGTAGAAGACCTTAACCGAAGCTGGGAGGGGAGTGAACGGCAATGCGGCTTCATGAGGAAATGGAGCAATACCGTAATGTGCTGATCGTCAGGCTGAAAGGCGAACTGGATCACCATACGGCAGACGGTCTGAAACAGCGGCTCGAGGATGCGCTGTTGCGCGGGCGGGCGACGCACGTCCTGCTGAACCTGAGCGGGCTTGCGTTCATGGACAGCTCCGGGCTGGGCGTCATCCTCGGGCGCTACAAAACGGTGACGGCCCGCGGCGGCAAGCTGCTCGTCTGCGGCGTGGGTCCGGCCGTCCGGCGGCTGTTCGAGCTATCGGGACTGCTCAAGATCCTCGCGCTGTACGAGAATGAGCACGAGGCGCTCGGCAGTCTGGAGGTCGTGTCATGAACGGGTCGAACCGCATGGTGCTGTCGTTTTCCAGCCGGTCGGAGAACGAGGCGTTCGCGCGCATCGCCGTCGCCGCGTTCGTGTCGCAGCTCGACCCGACGGTCGAGGAATTGAACGACCTGAAGACGGCCGTGTCGGAAGCGGTGACGAATGCCATCATCCATGGCTATGACGGCAAGCCGGACGGCATGGTGACGATCGAGGCGCGCATCGAGGGCGACGCCGTCTCGATCATCGTCCGCGACGAAGGGAAGGGCATCGAAGATTTGGAACTGGCGCGGCAGCCGCTGTTCACTTCCAGGCCGGATCTGGAACGTTCCGGCATGGGCTTCACGATCATGGAGAACTTCATGGACGAATTCGACGTATCGAGCGAACCGGGCAAGGGAACGGAGATCCGCATGATGAAGCGGATCGAATCGAAAAAGGCGCTCTACAATTAGGGCGCGCACAGGGGTTGGACCGCATGGAAGTCGATTGGAGCAAGCAGCCGCAAGTCCACCTGGATGACGCCGAGGTGAAACGGCTTATCGCCCTCAGTCAATCCGGGGACGCGGATGCCCGCGACAAGCTGGTCCAGGCCAACATCCGGCTCGTGTGGTCGGTCGTTCAACGGTTCCTGAACCGCGGATACGAACCGGAGGACCTGTTCCAGATCGGCTGCATCGGGCTGCTCAAGTCGGTTGACAAGTTCGACCTGTCCTATGACGTCAAGTTTTCCACCTACGCGGTGCCGATGATCATCGGCGAGATCCAGCGTTTCTTGAGGGACGACGGCACGGTGAAGGTGAGCCGGTCCCTGAAGGAGCTGGCGAACCGGGTGCGGAAGACGAAGGACGAATTGTCCAAGGGGCTCGGCAGGCAGCCGACCGTCGGCGAAATCGCCGAAAGGCTCGGCATATCGCCCGAGGAAGTCGTATTCGCACAGGAGGCGAGCAAGCCGCCGGCGTCGATCCACGAAACTGTATTCGAGAACGACGGCGATCCGATCACCTTGATGGACCAGATCGCCGACGAATCGGGTGAGCGCTGGTTCGACCGGCTTGCGCTCAGCGAGGCGATCGAGACGCTCTCCGAACGGGAGAAGCTGATCGTATACCTCCGCTACTTTCGCGACCAGACGCAGTCGGAAGTGGCCAGCCGGCTCGGCATATCGCAGGTGCAGGTATCCAGGCTCGAGAAGAAGATCCTTCAGACCATCAAGGACCAGATCGCCCTTTAGCGGTCATGCCGGATCGTCGGCCCATTCCTGCCGGCTGTCCGCGTGTGCATGGAGGACGAACGTCCTTCGGAAAATGCCTTTGGAAGATGGATCGAACGGATCGCCATGCGGCGGTCCGGTTTTTTTTGTTTCGCCCGGATGACACCGTTCCCGAATTTGTCAGCATGCCCGTCGGTTAAGCCGCAAGCCGGCCACTCATACTAGAACTTGACAGGAACGCCGCGGGAGGATGAGCCCATGACGACCGTGCGAACGAACACGCTCTACGTCCGGTTGCGCAAGCGACTGTTCATCCGGCCCGGCGACACCGTGCGGCTCGGGGACGTCGCCCGCCTGCTGGCCGACGACGAGCGCGAACGGCGGCTTGCCGGATTGGTCCTGTATCGGCATTCGCCGGAGGACGGCGACCGCGCCGTGATCGACATGCTGCACGTCATCCGCGCCGTATCCGAAGCGGAACCGGGGCTTGACGTCGAGTTCGTCGGCGAACCGCAGACGCTCGTCACGGTTACCGCCCGGTCGCAAAAGCCGATCCCCGGCATGCTGGTGGTGGCGTGGCTCCTCCTGTTCTTCGGCTCGGGCCTGACCATCATGAATTTTCACGCGGACGTCGGCATGCTGGAGGTGCACCGGCGCATGACGGAACTGATTACGGGGACGAGAGCGGAGCGGCCGCTCTGGTTCCAGATTCCGTATTCGATCGGCGTCGGGCTTGGCATGATATTGTTTTTCAACCGCGTGATCCGGCGGAAACTGAGCGAGGAGCCAAGTCCGCTCGAGGTGGAAATGTATCAGTATCAGGAAAATGTCGACGCCTATGTCGTCGCCGACGAGATGCGCAAGCTGCACGGCGGCGGGGGCGTAAGCCGGGGGAACGGCGGCCGTGGCTGAATGGCTGCCCCGGGGGGCCGCCGCCCTGCTCGGTCTGTCCGGAGGCCTTGCGGTCGGCAGCGGCCTGATCGCGCTGCTGGTCATCCTCGATCTGATTCCGCGGCTGGCGCAGCTCTCGCGGGGCTACCGGCAGGCGGCCTGGTTCGAGACGGCCGTCCTGTCCGGGACCGTGTTCTGGATGCTGGCCGATTTCGGAGACTGGCGCAGCCCGCAGACGGGGGCGGGTCATCTGCTCGTTGCGCTGGCCGGCCTGTTCAGCGGGCTCTTCGTCGGCATGCTGGCGGCGGCGCTGACGGAGGTCATCAACGTGCTGCCGATCATGGCGAGGCGGCTCCGGCTCGAAGCGGACATGCCGGCGCTGATCTGGGCGCTCGTCCTGGGCAAGATGGCCGGATCGCTGTTCGATTGGTTCGTCTACCAGCGTTGATGCCGGATTTGCCGGCGCATGTCGGGAGGAGGTTTCGAATCGCGCCATGGACGAACGCAACGAGATGCGGGAGGAAGGGGCGGAGCCGTTCGACGTTCCACCTTCGCCGCCTTCGGATCGGATTGGGGAGAGCCTGCGTCCTCCCCTGAGGAAGCTGATTCGTCCGGAACGGGAGGAACCCGCGGACGGTGGTGCCGCGGAGCTTGCGAACGGAAGACACGAAGCGGGGGCCGGCCGCGTCCGCACGGGTTCGGATGGGAGCGGGGAGGCGTCCGCCGGACTTCCCGAACGGGAAGCGGTCCGCGGCCAGGCCGATGCGGATCCGGACGGGAACGGAACGTCGGCATACGCGCAAGCCTTCGCTCCTTCGATCGGTCGGACGGAACCGGCGAACGGATCCATGGCCGGCAAAACGAAGCGGTGGCGGAAAGCGCGGAAGGCACGGGAAGGAAACACCCAGGCGGGCAGTCTTTCCTCCGGAGAGACGCCGGCGCACGGACTTGCCGAAGCGGGACGCGGACGGTTCCGGAGCCGCTGGTTCCGCAGGGAGTCGGCGGGCGGAGACGATCCTGCGGGCGGGTCCGGTCGGCTGCGTCGGGATCGGCATGCGCAGCAGGATGTGATGCCTGAGGCCATTCATCCGCCGCGGTTCTCCGGACATGCTCCGGTACGGCAAGGGGATACGCAGCCCGACGGCAGGCCCCATCGTGCGGAACAGGCGGGGGGAGAAGGTTCGCCGCAGCGGCAGGGACGGGAGGCGCAGGCCCGGAACGGGCAAATGCAGATGAAGAAGATGCAGGGGCCGATCGGCCGGCCGCAGGCGCGAAACGGGCATCCCCGGGCGCAGGACGGGCAGCCGCCATCCGGGAACAAGCAGCCGATTCCGGAGAACCTGGACGAGCTGAAGCCGCTCCTGGAGCGCGAGGCGGGCCTGAAAGCGAACTTCGACGTCGTGCTGCGCGAGATGACGTTCGGAGGTCGAAGGACGGCCCTGTTCTACCTGAACGGGCTGGTCAATTCGTCGGTGTTGACGGAAGTGCTCGTGCGGTTGTCGTACCTGACGCCGGAAGACATCGACGCGGATGCGCTGAAGCTCTTCTTCGATACCTACGTCCCTGCGGTGCAGGTGACAAAGGCGGAAACGTTCGACGACATGCTCGACGCCGTGCTTGCCGGCGACGCGGCCCTGTTCATCGATCGCGAGCGCGCGGCGCTGATCCTCGACGTGAAAATGTTTCCGGACCGGACGCCGGAGGAGCCCTCGCTCGAGCGCGTCGTGCGCGGTTCGCGCGACGGATTCGTCGAGACGCTGATGAAGAACGTGTCGCTGATCCGCCGCAGGCTGCGCGACAAGGAGCTCCGGTTCGAGCTGATCCGCGTCGGCGCGCGGACGAAGACGGACATCTGCATCGCCTATATCCGCGATATCGCCGACCCCGGACTGGTCGAAGAAGTGAAGCGAAAGATCGGCCGGGTGAACGTATACGGTCTGCCGCTCGCGGACAAGCAGCTCGAGGAGACGACCGTGAACCTGGGCTGGCATCCGTATCCGCTCGTCCGCTACTCGGAGCGGCCGGACGTCGTGGCGGCGCAGCTGCTCGAGGGCAGCGTCGCGGTGATGACCGACACGACGCCGACCGTCATGATGCTGCCGACGACGTTCTTCGACCTGACGCAGCACGCGGAGGAGAACCGGCAGACGCCGTTCATCGGCACCTATTTGCGCTGGATCCGGTACATCGGCATCCTGTTCTCGCTGTTCCTGCTGCCGCTCTGGTTCCTGTTCGTGCTGAAACCGGAGCTGAAGCCGCCGACGCTGGATTTCCTCGGTCCGCGGCAGATGGGGCGCATTCCCCTCTTCCTGCAGTTCCTGCTCGCCGAGATCGGGGTCGACCTGATGCGGATGGCCGCCGTGCACACGCCGACGCCGCTCTCGACCGCGATGTCCCTGATCGCGGCCATTCTGATCGGCGACATCGCCGTGAAGACCGGGCTGTTCAACAACGAGGTCATCCTCTACATGGCGATCGCGGCGATCGGGATGTTCGCGACGCCGAATTACGAGCTCGGGCTTGCCAACCGGATCGTCCGGCTTGCGCTGATCATCGCCGTGGCGCTGTTCGGCGTCCCGGGATTCGTCGTCGGCACGGCGCTGTTCATCGTACTGCTCGCCTGCACCCGGTCGTTCAACCGGCCCTATCTCTGGCCGTTCATTCCGTTCGACGGCCGGTCGATGGCCGCTCTGCTCGTGCGGCCGCCGGAGCTGCAGAACAAGAAGCGAAACCCGCTGCTCAAGCCGCAGCAACTGGACCGGCTCCCGGATGCGCAGGGGAATGGGTAATAGAGTGCAAACGTTGATACAGAAAATCCATTTAACGCCGGTTCCGGCTGCGTTATAGTAATAGATATGCTGCAAATCTGACGAACCAGCGCAAGGGGAGAAACTCGGATGCATTTGCACGGAACCAGCAGGATCAACGCCGAAGGCCGGTTGGAAATCGGCGGCTGCGACGTACGGCATCTCGCGGCCGAATTCGGCACGCCGCTCTACATCGTCGACGAAGCGCTCGTCCGGCAGCGGATGCGCGAATTCGTGAACGCGTTCCGCGCAACCGGCATTCCGTTCCAGGTCGCGTACGCGAGCAAGGCTTTCTGCACGATGGCGATCTGCGCCGTGGCCGAGCAGGAGGGGCTGTCGCTCGACGTCGTCTCCGGCGGCGAGCTGCACACCGCGCTGAAGGCCGGTTTTCCGGCGAAACGGATCCATTTCCACGGCAACAACAAGACGCCGGAAGAGATCCTGCTGGCGCTCGATGCAGACATCGGATGCTTCGTCGTCGACAATTTCGTCGAACTCGATCTGCTCGACGCCCTCGCCGGCGAGCGGGGCAAACGCGTGAACATCCTGCTCCGCATCACGCCCGGCGTCGAGGCGCATACGCATGAATATATTTCGACCGGACAGCAGGATTCGAAATTCGGCTTTGATTTGGCCGGCGGCGCCGCGTTCGAAGCGGTGAAGCGGGCGAACGCGAAGCCGAATCTCGAGCTCATCGGCATCCATTCGCACATCGGTTCGCAGATTTTCGCGACGGAAGGCTTCCGGCTCGCGGCGGCCAGGGCGGCGGAGTTTGCGATCCGGGTGCGGGATGAGCTCGGCATCGTGCTGCGCGTCATCAATCTGGGCGGCGGCTTCGGCATCCGCTATACGGCGGAGGACCGGCCGCTGTCTCCCGCGGAGTACGTGAACGCGATCGTGGACGCGGTGCGGACGCATTTCTCCGCGGCGCAATATCCGATTCCCGAAATCTGGATCGAACCGGGCCGCAGCATCGTCGGCGACGCCGGCACGACGCTCTACACGGTCGGCACGATCAAGGAAATCCCGGGCATCCGCAAGTACGTCGCCGTCGACGGCGGTATGACGGACAATCCGCGTCCGGCGCTGTACGGCTCGAAGTACGAGGCGGTGCTCGCAAACCGGATGAACGAGCCGGCGACCGAGACGGTGTCGATCGCGGGCAAATGTTGCGAGAGCGGCGACATGCTGATCTGGGACATCGAACTGCCGCCCGTGAAGCCGGGCGATCTGCTCGCGGTGTTCTGCACCGGCGCCTACAATTACGCGATGGCCAGCAATTACAACCGGATCCCGCGTCCGGCGGTCGTCTTCGTCAAAGACGGCCAGGCGTCGCTCGTCGTCCGGCGTGAGACGTACGAAGACATCGTAAGCTGCGATCTGCTTCCCGAGCGTCTGAAGAAGGCGCCGGCGGCGAACTGAATCGGATTCCCCGGCCGATGCATCGGTTCGGGGATGTTTTTTTGCGCGGGTGTGATTGTTGAAAAAGCAGCCGGGAACGGGAAACGCCCGGTCGTTCGTCCGTGCCGCGGCGCGGACGAGATTCCTTGCAAAACCCCGCCATCGGTGTTACTATTCAAACTGAATCCCAAATATGTATGGAACGTTTCCTTCGGGGCAGGGTGGAAATCCCGACCGGCGGTGATCGCGATCCGCAGACAGCTGCGGAACCCGCGTCAGCCCGCGACCCGGGCCGCCCGGCGGGCCGAAACGGCCGGACGGCGGCACGGTGGATCCGGTGCGGATTCCGGAGCCGACAGTGACAGTCTGGATGGGAGAAGGAAGCGGGCAGAAGCGCAAGCAGCATCGGGGCGGCCAGGATTGTTCTTTTTTTCACATGGAGGCGGCTTTCCCGTTCGGAGCGGACGGAATCGGGATCGGCCCGTTGCAGTCGGCTGTAAGCGCGGCGGATCGACGTTCGCATCCGCGTGTTCGGAAGCGCGGAAGGCGGGATCGGGAAGACTGCAACCCGCAGGTCCGCCGGACCAACGCCGCACCCGCGCGATGGCGCGCGCGGACGGGCTTGTAACCGCGTGTCGTCCCGTGAACGGGCTTGCGGCCGCATTCCCGTCCATGCGCGTCCGTTTGCGGCCGGTCGGCATCCGCAGCCGCCGCCGGGCTCCTCCGTGTGAACCGGCAGCCGTCCGGACCGCTCCGCGTGATCCGGAAGCCCCGTCTGCAACCGCGCCCGCCGGCACCAGAGCCTCCGAAGGAACGGTCTTCGGAGGTTTTCTTGTTGTGATCGAAAGATTGGATGACGAATACTACATGCGGCTGGCGCTCGAGCTTGCCGCGAAGGCGCGCGGGCAGACCGGCATCAACCCGGTCGTCGGCTGCGTCATCGTGAAGGACGGCCGGATCGTCGGCCTCGGCAGCCATCTGAGGCGCGGCGAGGCGCACGCCGAGATCCACGCGCTGAACATGGCCGGCGAAGCGGCGCGCGGCGCGACCGTCTACGTGACGCTCGAGCCGTGCTCCCACCACGGCCTGACGCCGCCCTGCGCCGACCGGCTGATCGAAGCGGGCGTCGCCCGCGTCGTCACCGCGGCGACGGACCCCAATCCGAAGGTGTCGGGACGCGGTCTCGGGAAACTGCGCGAGGCCGGCATCGAAACGACGGTCGGCGTGCTCGAGGCGGAATCGCGGAAGCTGAACGAGGCGTTCGAAAAGTATATCCGCACCGGCCTGCCGTTCGTGACGCTGAAGGCGGGCGCGACGATGGACGGCCGGATCTCCGCCGCTTCGGGCGACAGCCGGTGGGTGACCGGCGAGGCGTCCCGGGAGGCCGTGCACACGCTGCGGCACCGGCACGACGCGATCATGATCGGCGCCGGCACGGCGCTTCGGGACGACCCGTCGCTCACGACGCGGACGCCGGTTCCCGGCCTCGATCCGATCCGGATCGTCGTCGATTCGAAGCTCCGGCTGCCGCTCCGCCTGAAGGTTTTCACCGACGGGCTGGCGCCGACGATCGTGCTCACGGCGCGCGGCGTCGATGAAGGACGGAGGCGCGCGCTCGAGGCGGCGGGCGTCGAGGTGATCGCCTGCGATGCGCGGGACGGACGCATCGACCTGCGCGACGCGATGCGGAAGCTCGGCGAGCGCGGGATCGGCTCGGTGCTGCTCGAGGGCGGCGGCGGTCTCAACGGCGCGATGCTCGCGGCGGGACTCGTCGACAAGATCGCCGTCTTCTACGCGCCGAAGATCGTCGGCAGCGCCGGAACGCCGCTGTTCGACTGGCCCGGCGCCGAACGGATGGCGGAAGCGGTCAGGATCGTCGGGATCGAAATCGCGCGTTACGGCGATGACTGGTGCGTGACCGGTTACCCGGAACTTCCCGCGGCGGGAGGGATGTGAACATGTTCACCGGACTGGTGGAAGAAGTCGGTCGTCTCGTCCAGGCCGTCAGACGGGGCGAGTCGATGGAGCTGACGATCGAGGCGGAGCGCGTGCTCGAGGGGACGAAGATCGGCGACAGCATCGCGGTCAGCGGCGTCTGCCTGACCGTGACGTCGCTCGGCCGGTCGTGCTTCACGGCGGACGTGACGCCGCAGACCTACCGGCATACGGCGCTGGGGAATCTCAAGCCCGGCAGCCCGGTCAACCTGGAGCGCGCGATGCCGGCGGACGGGCGTTTCGGCGGTCATATCGTGCAGGGACACGCCGACGGCACGGGCGTCGTCGTGTCCAGGGAGGAAGAGGGCAACGCCGTCTGGTTCACGTTCAGGCCGGACGATCCCGGTCTCATGCGTTACATCGTGCCGCGCGGCTCGATCGCGGTGGACGGCATCAGCCTGACGGTCGCCCGCGCGGAGGAAAGCACCTTCAGCGTGTCGATCATCCCGCACACGCTGGCGAAGACGGCGCTCCGGTACAGGAAACCCGGCGACCGCGTCAATCTGGAATGCGACATCCTGGGCAAATATGTGGAGCATCTGCTCCGCTTCGGAAGCGGGCGCGGGATGCATGCGGGAAGCGGCGGCCTGACGGAGGCCTTTCTCCGCGAGCACGGGTTCGCCTGATGCCGGACGAAGGGAGGGAGTGCGATGAAACCGGAATTCGATGCGATTGAAGACGCGATTTACGATCTCATGATGGGCAAGACGGTCATTGTCGTCGACGATGAGGACCGGGAGAACGAGGGCGACCTGATCGCGCTGGCCGAGAAGGCGACGCCGGAGGTGATCAACTTCATGATCACGGAGGCGCGCGGCCTCGTCTGCGTGCCGATTACGGAGGAACGGGCGCAGGAGCTGGACCTTCCGCCGATGGTGGCCCACAACACCGACCTTCACGGCACGGCGTTCACCGTCTCGGTCGACCACATCTCGACGACGACGGGCATCTCGGCGGTGGAACGCTCCCGCACCGTGAGGGCGCTGATCGACCCGAAGGCGAAGCCGTCCGATTTCCGCCGGCCGGGCCACATCTTCCCGCTCATCGCGAAGAAGGGCGGCGTGCTCAGGCGGGCCGGCCACACCGAGGCGGCGATCGATCTGGCGCGGATGTGCGGATCGTATCCCGCGGCGGTCATCTGCGAGATCATCAAGGACGACGGCACGATGGCGCGCCTGCCGGATCTCTTCGAGTTCAAGCGGAAGCACGGGCTCAGGCTGATCACGATCCGGGATCTGATCCGGTACCGGAACGAGAAGGAGAAGCTCGTCCAGCGTGTCGTCGAGGTGCGGCTGCCGACCGATTACGGCGTGTTCCGCGCGGTCGCCTACACGAACGACGTCGACTCGAAGGAACATGTCGCGCTCGTAAAAGGGCACATCGATCCGAACCAGCCGGTGCTCGTGCGCGTCCACTCCGAATGCCTGACCGGCGACGTGTTCCATTCCCACCGCTGCGACTGCGGCCCGCAGCTCGAGGCGGCGCTGCGCCGGATCGAGGAGGCCGGCTGCGGCGTCCTGCTCTACATGCGGCAGGAAGGCCGGGGCATCGGCCTGATCAACAAACTGAAGGCGTACAAGCTCCAGGAGCAGGGATTTGACACGGTGGACGCGAATATTCAATTGGGCTTCAAGCCGGATCTCCGCGATTACGGCATCGGCGCGCAGATCCTGAAGGACCTCGGCGTGCGGAAGATGCGGCTTTTGACGAACAACCCGCGCAAGATCAAGGGGCTCGAAGGCTACGGTCTCGAAGTGGTCGAGCGGGTGCCGCTTCAGATGGAGGCGAACGAGGACAACGCCCGCTATCTGCGGACGAAGCAGGCGAAGCTCGGGCACCTGCTGGATCTCGACAAACTGGGTGGAGAGAAAGGATGACGGACACGATGGTGAAAGTCTACGAAGGCCGACTGGTTTCGCAGGGGCTGAAATACGGCATCGTCGCCGGAAGGTTCAACGAGTTCATCGTCTCGAAGCTGGTGTCGGGCGCCCTCGACGCGCTCCGGCGGCACGGCGCGGATGATTCGGATATCGAGATCGCCTGGGTGCCGGGCGCGTTCGAAATCCCGCTCATCGCGCAGAAGATGGCGGAGAGCGGCAAGTACGACGCGATCATCACGCTCGGCGCCGTCATCCGCGGTTCGACGCCGCACTTCGACTACGTCGCGAACGAGGTCTCCAAGGGCGTCGCGGCGATCGCGCTGAAGACGGGAGTGCCGGTCATCTTCGGAGTCCTGACGACGGACACGATCGAGCAGGCCGTGGAGCGGGCCGGCACGAAGGCGGGCAACAAGGGCTGGGAAGCCGCCCTCGCGGCCATCGAGATGGCAAACCTGACCCGGGCCCTCCGGAGATGAACGCCGGCCGGTGCGAAGGGAACCCTGAGCGTGACGATCCATTACAAGCTTGAAACGTTCGAAGGGCCGCTCGACCTGCTGCTCCATCTGGTCGACAAGGCGGAGATCGACATCCACGAGATTTCGATCAGCGAGATCACGGATCAGTATCTGGAGCACCTGAACGCGATGCAGGAGCTCGAGCTCGAGATCACGAGCGAGTTCCTCGTCATGGCCGCGACGCTGCTCGCGATCAAGAGCCGGACGCTGCTCCCGAAACCGCCGGTCGAGGAGGAGGACTGGCCGGAGGAGTTCGTCGAACATGAAATCGATTCGCGCGAAGAGCTGATCCGCCGGCTGGTCGAATACCGCAAATACAAGGAGCTCGCCGCGAAGCTGCGCGAGCTGGAGGCCGCCCGCGGGCTCGTCTACACGAAGGAGCCCGAGGATCTGACCCCCTATCTTCCGGCGAAGCCGGAGAATCCCGTCCGGGGCCTCAAGCCGGCCGACCTCGCGGCGGCCTATCTGCGCGCGATGCGGCGGTACGCGCGCCGCAACATCGTCTCCATGGTGCGGCGCGACGAGATATCGGTCAAGGACCGGATCCGCGACATCGCCGGGATCCTGCGGGAGCACGGAACCGTCTTGTTCTCGAAGCTGATCCGGCGGCAATGGGACCGCCAGGAGATCGTCGCCACCTTTCTCGCCGTCCTGGAACTGATCAAGCGGGGTTTTGTGCGCTGCCATCAGCACCGGCTGTTCGACGACATCGTCATTCAATGGAGAGGAGACGCGTCGGCGAGTGGATTACAAGACCTTGAAATCGATTATTGAAGGGCTGCTCTTCATGGCCGGCGACGAGGGCATCAGCGCGAAGCAGCTCGGCGAAATTCTCGGCTGCGATCCGGCCCTCGCGCGGGACGCCGCCGAGGAGCTGAAGGCGGACATGATCCGGGAGGGGCGGGGCCTGCGCGTCGCCGAAGTCGCCGGCGGCTACCGGCTGACCACCGTGCCGGAGCACGCGCCGTATTTCGAGAAGCTGGCCTGCGCGCCCGGACGTCAGGGGCTATCGCAGGCCGCGCTCGAGACGCTGGCGATCATCGCCTACCGCCAGCCGATCACGCGCGTCGAAATCGAGGAGATCCGCGGCGTCAAGAGCGACCGCGCGATCCAGTCGCTCGTCAGCAAGGAGCTGATCCAGGAGGTCGGACGCGCGGACGCGATCGGCCGGCCGATCCTGTACGGCACGACGAAGGCGTTCCTCGATTACTTCGGCCTGCCGGATCTGAGCGCGCTTCCCGAGCCGGAGAAGGCCGCCGAGGACTTGCTGGCCGAGCAGACCCGGCTCCTGTTCGAAAAGCTGGACGACATGCAGATGACGCTGGACGAATTCGGGGACGGAAACTGAACATCAGGGCGGGGCGCCATTGCGTCTCCGCCGCTGCGGAGGCAGTCCGGAGCCGCCGTGAAGCGCGGTCCGTGCTGCCTTTTTCACTTGCGGCATGACCCTCCGGAGGAAGGGCATACTATCACTGGCAACGCGTCGGAAAGCGGGGGATCGGGATGCCGTTGGCCTGGTTCTGGCTCCCCC
>Ga0207871_100322_pt1 | contig 20734 bp, 16 predicted proteins | sample Passage260A_FD_187371 | JGI IMG/M metagenome (GOLD analysis project Ga0207871, IMG submission 187371) | Cellulose adapted compost microbial communities from Newby Island Compost Facility, Milpitas, CA, USA - Passage2 60A (SPAdes) (version 2) ...
GATCGGGGAGCTGTTCGGCGGGTTGATTCGTCTGCTGGCGCGCGGCATCCGGTCCTTTTTCGACTGATGCCGGTACGGGTCATGGTCCGTCCAACGGGGACGCGTGTCTGGAGGCGCGGGCGCATCATTCTCGTGCATTGCTCCCAATTTGAAATCATGGTAATATACGGATAACACAAGGAAGGAGCCCGCCATGCCCGAGATCAGGATCGACGTCCTGGACGCCGCCGACGGAGAACCGGGGCGTCTTTGGCAAGCCGGCTTCGGAGTTTGATAGCGGCTCCAACATCGATGTTGGATGGATCGAACGGAGGAGATGTCGCATGTGGTCGTCCATGCCGGCACCGTGGCAGGCCTGCTTCGAAGAAGCCTGGGAGGCCTATTGCAGCGGCTCGATTCCGATCGGCGCGGCGATTGCGGACCGGCATGGCACGGTGATCAGCCGGGGAAGGAACCGGATGCACGAGGCGGAGGCGCCGCCGGACCAGATCTGCGGAACCCGGCTGGCCCATGCCGAGATCAACGCGCTGCTGCAGATCCGGACGGCGGACTCGGGCGAGCTCAAGGACCTGATCATCTACACGACGACCGAACCGTGCGTGCTCTGTTTCGGCGCGATCGCCATGAGCGGCATCCGGACCGTCCGGTACGCCGAATGCGATTTGAACCGTTCGGGCAACGCCTTCATCCGGGATCGGAATCTCGACGTCCGGCAGGCGGAACATCGGCTCGGCGAGATTCAGCGCGTTCCGAGAACGGATTACGTGCTGCGGACGATGGATGCCGCCAGGGCCGAACGGTTTCTGGACCGGGAAGGCGGGGATTACCCGCAGGCGGTGGAACTGGGCCGGAGATGGCACGCGTCGGGCCGGCTGGCGGAAGCGGCGCGCAGGCGCGTGCCGATCGCGGCGGTGGTGGATGAAATCGCGGCGGAACTCGATCGGATGCAGCGGGCGTTTTTTACCGGCAAAGGGGAGAGGGGCATGGACGAGCTTCGGATCGTGAAAGCGACGGACGGGGATGTCGAACGGCTCGCGCGGATGAACCAAGAGCTGATCGAAGACGAGCAGCATGAAAATCCGATGAATGTCGAACAGCTCGCGGAGCGAATGAGAGGGTTCCTGAACACCACCTACAGCGCTTGGCTGTTCACGGCCGGCGGTGACGTCAAGGGGTACGCGCTGGTCGACCATGCGCGCCAGCCGCTGTATCTGCGGCACTTCTTCATCTGCCGGCATTGCCGGCGTGAAGGCTGGGGACGCAAGGCGTTCCACCTGCTGCTCCGGGAGCTCGGGACGGACGTGATCGACATCGACGTGCTGGTCCGGAACACGCGGGGGCGCCGGTTCTGGGAGGCGCTCGGCTTCGGCGAGCGGAGCATCCGGATGCGCTATGAAGCGGGCCGCTCCTGATCCGGAACTTCTCGGCCGCATCGCCGGAAGCCGCCCCGTCGTCGAGGTGCGGGCCCTGGACCCCGGCTACCCGGACCACGGCAGCGACGTCTGGCTCGTCCGGACGGAAGCGCAGGAGTTGATCGTCCGCTCGTCCCGGCTGCGGGAGGAACCGGATCGCGAATTCTGGTGGGGGCTCAAGGCGCTGTTCGGCGTCGATCCCCGGAACATGGACCATGTCGAAGCCGCGTTGAAGCTCCTCTCCGGCATTCCGGACATCCCGGTTCCCCGGGTGCTGGCGCGGGAGAGGGTGAACGGCCGGGAGTACCTCGCGGTCGAGCGGATGCGGGGAGCCATGCTGCCATCGTTCATCGGCCAGCCGGATGAGCTGCTCCGGAGCTTCGGCGCCTGGCTCGCCCGGGTGCACAGGCTTGAAACTGATGTGTTCGGCAATCCGGCGGGGACAAGGCGCGAGGCGAAGGAGCATTTCCACGGGCGGCTGGCGGAAATCGTGCGCGTCATGGTCGGGCGCGAACATCCGGACGATCCGGAGATGCGCGAATGGCTGGACGTCGCGCTGGACGAGCTGAGCCGGCTGCCGGCGCCGGAGGCGTGCTGTCCGGTCCTCGTCGATCTCGGGCCGGGACAGTTTCTTGCGGAGGACGGGAGAATCACGGCCCTCGTCGACGTGGAGGCGTATGTGCTGGCGCCGCGCGAGCTGGATTTCGTCAATCTGGAGTACGAGCTGGACGCGCGGGCGGCGGAGGCGTTTCTTGAAGGGTACTCATCCGTCCTCGACGTGCCCGACCTGTCCCGGTGCCGGACCGCATACCGGCTGTTCTGCCGGCTGATGGGCGTCAAGGGTTCGGTGGACATCCGCAAGTGGATGGCGCATCCGTGGCTGTTCTGAAAGCCTGGTACAGACCGGTGCAAATTCGAAGCCTGCCATGGAAGAGGGGCTCGCCGCGAACCGGACTCCGGAGACCGGGATGCCGGAACGCGGAGCCCCTCTTTTGTCGCGGTCCGATCATTCGGACTTCGGGTCATGAACCGGGTTGCCGCAACATTCGCATGTTGCGGACGAGAACGGCGGAACCGGCACCGGAGCGCCGCAACCGGGGCATTTTGTCGCCGCTTGCGGCGGCGATGGAGCAGATCCCCGGGCCGTTCCTTTCACGGCGATATTCCGCGGGACCCGGAACCTTTGGGTGAAAAAGGATTTGGTGCGCGCGCGTCGAACGGGGTTTGGAAATCTGCATTGAAAGTTCCGCCATTTCCCGGGTAATGGGGCCCCTGTGGCTGTGGCGGTTGGTTTTCTTTCTCCAGGCGGATGATGCGTGCTGCTCGGAAGGTTTGGAACGATTGAAACGAAAAAACGGAGTTGTGTTCCCATGAAAAAAGCGAAGGTACGGATGCTCATGGCAAGTGTATGGATCGGTCTGGCCGTTTTGATCGCGCTGGTCATGTGGGGCGTTTTTGAAATGTACGCATCCATAAGCGAGACGGTATCGTTCGACAGGGAAATCACCGCGGCAAAGGCCGCGTTGGCCGGCCTGTTCGTCGTCTATGCGGCGCTGCTCGCGCGGTTCAGGATCAAAGGGGCCGGTCCGCGCGACCTTTTTCTCAATGTTGCGGTATGCATCGGGGTTCCCGGCCTGATCATTGCGCTGTATATGTTCTGTCCTGGGTTGACGGGATCGTTGGCGTTGTGGTGAGCATGCAGCGGAACGCGGCGGTTTCCATTTGGGGAGGAACGAAACATGATCCGCTATGATGACCGGTCGACCCCGGCCGTGAAAGATTATCTGGCGCTTGTGGAAAGCACGGGATGGCCGGGGATCGTCGAGAAAGGGGCGCGCAAGATAGCCGAGGCCTTGTCCAACAGCTGGTATCTGGTATGCGCCTATGAAGGCGACCGATTGGTCGGCTCCGGCAGGATCGTATCCGACGGAGCGCATCAGGCGCTGATCTGCGATCTGATCGTGTTGCCGGAGTACCAGGGAAGGGGAATCGGGAGCGAGATTTTACAAGGCTGCTGAAGCAGTGCCGCGAGCGCGACATCACGATGGTGTCGCTGTTCGCGGCGCAGGGCAAGAGCGGTTATTACACGCGATTCGGCTTCGAGGAACGACCGCATGACGCGCCCGGGATGCGATGGGTGAAGCGGGACGGGATTCAGGGCGAACGGCTTTCCGGGATGGGGAAAAATCGGCGGTAGCCGTGCGGGAGCGAAAGAAGCGCAACGGTCAGACGACCCATTGCGCTTCTTTGCCTTGCCCATCGGTGCAGGTGATGATCGAGCGATAGGTGTCCAGATCCACGTGAAGGGCGCATCGTATGGCGTCCTTCTCCCATTCAAGCCGGATTTTGCTGTCCTCCGACTCGCAGACCCGGAACGAACCCTGAAACGCCTCGTGTTCATTGCGGAAACGGATCAGTTTTAGGAGCCGCTGCACAACAGGGCGCCGCACCGCCTGCTCGATCTCTTCGAGGGTGTAATTGTGCCGGTTGATTTCGCGGCCGTCTCCGGTGGCTTCCGCCCTCGCCGGATCGTTCTCCCCGGCCAGAAGCCCGACGTAATAGATTTGCGGGATGCCGGGCACAAAAAGCTGGATGGCGCGGGCGGCCAGATAGGCGTCGTCGTTCCGTCCGAGGGCGTCGTAATAGGTGCAGCGGATCTGATGGACATCGAACCCGTCCGGAGACTTGTGCCGGTCGGAGATCACGTAGCTGAGATTGGCGCCGCGTGCAAGGCACAGATCGACGACCCGCCGCGCTTGCGCGGTATCGACCAAATCGTCCAGATCCGGTTTGACCGGGATGCCGTCATGGCAGTCCAGCATCGTGAACTGATTGGCCGGCCGGGTGCGCAGGTAGCGAAGCAGCATGGCGGAAGACCGGTTGACCAGCGCGTCGAGCACCATGAAGGGCAGGATGAAATCGTAGATCCAGAAGCCCCGCTCCGCCAGTTTGTACTGGATCGAATAGTGGGCGTGCACTTCAGGCAGCAACGCGATGTCATGTTCCTTCGCCTGATCGGCAACCCAGTCGAGAAATTCGTAAATGTCCGGCTCGACAAAAAAGCAGCTCGTCCCCGGTTTCTTGATGACGTAACCCACCGCGTCGAGGCGCACCATATTCACACGGTTGGCCTTGAAACGTTGGAAAATGCCGGACAGATAGTGCCGGGCAAGCGGCGACCTCACGTCCAGATCGATCTGTTCCGAAGGATCCGTCTTTCCAAAGGTCGTCCAAACGAGTTCTTCCCGTCCGTCCCCGACCGTGAAGGCGGAGTAGGGGAGTTTCCGGCGCAGGAACATTTTGTCGATGTCGGCCTGTACGGGCCGCCCGTCCGGCCAGATTTTGTCAAGGGTCAGGAACATGTCGGCATAAGGCGAGCTGCGGCCTTGCTTGAGGAAATCCATAAACTGCGGTGAACGGCGGGAGATATGATTTACCATGACGTCCAGCATGACACCGTATTCTTCGCCGAGTTGCGCGATGTCTTCCCATGTGCCGAACGCGGGATCAATCATGCCATAGTCCAACGGGGCAAACCCGCGGTCTCCCGAGGAAGGATAGGGCGGGAGAATGTGGATGCCACCGAGGAACAAGCCGGGAAAATGGCGGCGGAGAACCTCCCTCAGGGCGGCGAGATTGCCGCCGAGGGAATCGGGATACGTAATCAGCTGAACGCGATTCTCAAGCTTCATGATGGATTCTCACCACCGGACGGAAACCGTGTCAACCGGTACTCCTCGGGGAATCGGCTGACGGGTCCGAGATGTCTCAATTTGTACGCGCTCACTTCCATGCCGAGTTTCACCGATTCTTTCAGGACAAGTCCCTTCACGAGACCGGCGTAGAACCCGGCCCAGAAGGCGTCGCCGGCCCCGGTCGCATCGACCACTTCCGTCGGAATGCTGTCCATCCTGAGCGTCTCATTGCCGTTGGACACCAGAATGCCCTCCGCTCCGAGCGTCAGGATGACCAGTTTCGCGCCGAGGGCGAGAAAGCGGGACAGGTGGTTGTCCGGCGTGTCGGCTCCGAACAGTCTGTCCGCGTCGTCCTTCGACGGCTTGATCACATCCACCCGGCCGATGACGGATTTCACGTAGGCCGCTCCGTCCTCACCCTTGCTCCAGATGGACGGATGGTAATTGGGGTCGAATCCGACCAGCGCGCCCTCCGATTTCGCCAGTTCAATCGCGCGCTCGACGGTGGATCGTGCCGGCTCCCGCGAGATCGGCCAGCACGAAAAGTGGACGATCCGGGATTGCCTCACCGCCCTCGCCAGGCCGGGCGTAAAGTCCAGCCGGAAATCCGCGCCCCGGTAAAAGATCGGTTGGGGGGTGGTTCGGCTCTTGGTGATCACCACCATGCTGGTGGACTCGTCTGCCAGCTGGATCTGATCCGTCGGAATTCCTTCCTTCTCCAGCTGCTGAAGCAGATAGGTGCCGAATCCGTCCCGGCCCACGGCCGAAGCGACCAGCGAACGAAGGCCCAGTTTTTTAGTGTTCAAGGCCAGGTTTGCGGCCGAACCGCCGAAAAAGCGGGTAAACGTGCTGCAATTCACCGCGTCGTCGTACGTTTCGGAAATCATGTCGATCAAAAGCTCGCCCACGGTCAGGATGTCGTAGGGCTTCTCTGCCAGCGTGACATGATGGTCAAGTTCGAACAACCGTTTCCCTCCGCTCCTTGTTGGTCATCAGTTGAACAGTGCAGGGCACTCAAAGGGCAGTCAAACGGTTCTCACGCGTCGATGAAGGTCACGGGCAAGCCGCCGGATGTGTCAAACGGTTGATATAAGAACCGGTTGACAGATGCGGCGGCGGAAAGGGAGGGTGTCCCTTCCTCCATGCAAGAACGTCAGGTGGTTTCCTTCTCCACCAATTTGACGGGCAGAATGTTTTCCCTCTGCACTTCTTTGCCGTTGATCTGGTCGATCAGCAATTGGACCGAGGTCTTGGCGATTTCCTTGATCGGCTGCTGGATCGTGGACAAACCGGGCGTAATGTACCTGCCCAGTTTGATGCCGTCAAAGCCGATCACCTTGACATCTTTCGGCACCTCTTTGCCGAGCTTCCGGCATTCCTTCAACACTTGCGCGGCGATGACATCGCTGCTGGCAAATACGCCGTCGATGTCCGGATGCTGACGGAACAGATCCTCGACGATCTTCTCGTATTCATCGTACTTGAAACCGTTCAGGTCCGTCTCGACCACGACATGGGGAATGTTCGCCTTGGTCACCGTATCCAGGAATCCGTCGTATCTGGATTTGGCGAGCAGATGCAGCTTCAGGTTGCCGCTGATGTGGGCGATTTTCCGGCAGCCCTTGCGGATCAGCAATTTGGTGGCGAGCACCCCGCCCTTGTAGTGGTCGGCCGATACATACGGAATCGATTCCGACAGCTGGCGGTCCAATGTCACGAGCGGCAGATTGATCGTGGTAAATTCCTCGGTGTCGAGCGTGTGGCTGCCCATGATGATGCCGTCGACCTGGCTGGCCCTCAGCATGCTGATGTAGTCCAGCTCTTTCTTGTTGTCGAGCTGGGAGTTGCAGAGCAAAACCTTGTAGCGGTTCTTGTAGGCGTATTCCTCGACGTACCGCGCAAATTCGCCGAAAAACGGATGGGAGATATCCGGAATGATCAGCCCGATAATAAAGCTTTTCTTGCGGAACAGGGAACGCGCGAGTTCGTTCGGCTGATAGTTCAGCTCTTTCATGGCCTCGTAAACCCGCCGCTTCAGGTCCTCGCTCAAGTATCCCCGGTTGTTGAGGACTCGCGATACCGTCGTGACCGAAACGCCGACCTTCTCCGCCACGTCTTTGATGGTCGCCATGCCGTTTCCTCCGAAACCTTGTAATGGCCTGTGAAACGCCCGAATTATGCTTAATATTATATCATACCATTTTTCCGACCGGATGTTCGGGAGTGGCGGCGATTCAGCGCTGCAGCGCCCTTTTCAGTGCCTGAACGTATTCGTTTCTCGCCCGGATGCTGATCTCCGCGTCGGGCACCGCGACTTCGAAAGCATGGTAACCGCCGGGATACAGATGAAACTCGACATCCACGCCGGCTTGTGCCAGACGGGCCACGTATTCGAGCGTTTCATCACGGAACGGATCCAGCTGTCCGACGCACGTGTAGGTTGGCGGGAGCCCGGACAGGTCGGTCGCGCGGATCGGAGCGGCGTAAGGCGAGACCTCTTCCGTCCGTCCGCCCAGATACATGTCCCAGGCCGCAACGTTGTTGTATTCGTTCCATACGGCAGGATGCATGATCTCGTGGCTGGACGGCGTAATGTTGCGGTCGTCGATCATCGGATAGAGCGGCATCTGGAAGCAGATGGACGGACCACCCCTGTCTCGCGCGAGCAGGGAGAGGGCCGCCGTGAGTCCTCCGCCCGCGCTCGGGCCCGCCACGGCGACCCGCTTCGGGTCAAGGCCGAGCGATTCCGCCGATCGGTGAATCCAGACCAGCGTCGCATAGCAATCTTCCAGACCGGCGGGGAAGGGATGCTCGGGAGCCAGTCGATAATCCGGCGAAAACACGACGCATCCCACGGCTTCGGCGAAGGCCAGGCACAGGTTGTCGTCGTATCCGGGGTGCCCCATCACATATCCGCCGCCGTGAATCCAGAGCAGGGCCGGCGCCGCGGCGGGATCCCGGTCTGACGGTTCATATACGCGGAGCATCATCTCGCGTCCGTCCGCGCCGGGAATCGTCATGTCCCGGATCGAAACCCGGTCCGACGGGTTGCGCGGAGGCTGCGGAATCTGCCTCGCCTTCTCCAAATCTCCAGGCAGCACGAACGGGGTCATATGCTGCAGGGCGCTTCGCAATTCGGGATGAACCCGGCGCAGAAAATCGTTCATGGCTTGTGCCTCCATCCGGTTTCAACCGGTTTATTTCAAAGCCCCCTCCGTGATTCCCCTGATGACGTAATCCTGCAGGATCAGGTAGAGAATCAGGACCGGAATGATGGTCATGACGAGTCCGGCCATCAGGGGGCCATAGTCGACGGAATAGGAAGAGAAAAACGCGTACGTGGACAGCGGCAGCGTCCGGTTCGACGGCGACAACAGCACGAGGCTCGGCAGCAGGTAGTCGTTCCAAATCCACAGCACGTCAAGCACGATCAGCGTGACCACGACCGGTTTGAGCAGGGGAAAGACGATCTGGAAGAACGTCCTGAGTCGGGAACAGCCGTCCAGGAACGAAGATTCCTCCAGCTCGTAGGAAATCCCCTTGATGAAGCCGTGAAACGTGAAGACGCCCAGCGGCACGCCGAAGCCCATGTACATGAAGATCAGCATGGCCTTCGAGTCCAGCAGTCCGAGGTTGCCGTACAGCATGACCAGCGGGATCATGATGACCTGGAATGGAACGGTCATGGCCGCCAGCATGATGAAGAACAGGATCTTGTTCACTTTCCAGTCGAAGCGGACGAACAGGTAGCCCGTCATCGATGAAAACAGGATGATGACGAATACGCCGAACACCGTGATCAGGAGCGTATTGATGAACCCTTGCATGAAGTTCATTTTGTGAAACGCGTCGATATAGTTGGCGAAACTGAACGTGTCCGGCAACGCGATCGGATTTTCGACGAAATATTGGGTTTTCTTGAACGAGTTCAGGATGACGATCAGAAAAGGTGACAGGAACACGACCAGTCCCGCGTAAATCAGGACATGCTTCAGGAAACGGCCCGCACGCCGCGCCGACATTACGATTCCACCTCCAGCTTCTTCAGCAGATAGGACTGGGTCAGCGCAACGGCCGCCACAATGACGAAAAGCACGATTGCTTCTGCCTGGCCGACTCCGTACTGGTTGGACAGGAAAGCCTTCTGCACGATGTGGTAGGTGGCCAACTCGGTCGAGTTGAACGGCCCGCCCTTCGTCAGGCTGAGGTTCAAATCATACGTCAGGAACGAACGGGACACGGACAGGAAGACGCAGACGACGACGGCCGGTATGGAAAGCCGCAGCACGACTTTCCGGAGGATGGTAAAGTTTCCGGCGCCGTCCATTTTGGCTGCTTCGATCACGTCTTTCGGGACGCCGGTGATGCCGGCAATGTAGATGATCATCAGATAGCCGGCCAGCTGCCATGACGTGGCGATGACCAACGCCCAGAACGCCTTGTCCGTATCGGTCAGCCAGGACGTCTCGAAGAGCGGCCAGCCGTATTTCTGTCCGAGGAACGGCATGACGCGGGAGAACAGGCTTTGCCACAGATAGCCGAGAACAATGCCGCCAATCAGGTTGGGCGTGAAATAGCCGGTCCTGATCCAGCGCTCCCCTTTGATGCCGGTGGTCAGCGCCAGGGCGATCAGGAAGGCCAACACATTGGAGAAGATCACCGTGAAAAAGACGTACCGGATCGTGAACCAAAGCTGCGTCAGAAATGATTTGTCCCTGAACACTTCCACATAGTTGACAAATCCGACAAACGAACCGTCATTGTTCACGACGTCCCATTTGGTGAAGGTCAGGTACAGCCCGACGACAAACGGGATCAGGAAGACGAGCGTGAACGCGATCAGGGAAGGACCGCCGAAAAGAAAAAAAAGTCCCGCATTCCTCAACGCTTGGTTTTTCTTCATAATTACCGCACCTTTAATTTGCGATATGATGTCGGGAAGAAGATGGGCGCAAGACCCTGTGCCTTACGCCCATTGTTCAACTTCCTGCAGCGATGCGCTTCAATCAACATTCTGCCAGTACTTCTCGATTTCCTCAAAGAGTCCCGCACGGTCAATTTTGTCGACCAGGTATTTCTGCATCGAAGCGCCATTATTGGCCCAGTAATCTGCCGGGAAATAGTTGATAATCGAGATGTCGATGGTCTCGCCTCTGCTGACGTATTCGGCTACGGCTTTGGCGATGACGTTGCTGCTTTCGGCCTTGACATCCTTGTAAGGCATGACCAGTCCCATTTTCTCCACGATGGCCTTCTGGCCTTCCTCGCTGGTGAGCATCCATTCGATGAATTCCAGAGCCGCCTGCTGTTCTTCCGGCGTCGCGGCGCTGTTGTCAATGGCGAACAGCTTGGGCTCGCTGTAGGGAATCTGCCCGTTGCCGTAGTCGTCCGGATTGTTGCTGATCGGAATGGGCAGGACGCCGAAGTCGTTGTCCCGGTCCTCCAGGGAACCGATGACCGCCCAGGTCCAGTCGCCCATGAAGTAGAATGCGGCTTTGCCTCTCGCGAAATCCGCACTGTCCAGTTCATAGTTCGCCACGAGCGGATCGTTCTTGCGGGCGTTATACTTCTTGAGCAGATCGAACGTGTCCATCAGACCGTTGAATACCGCGTTGTCGGCAAGTTTGACCTTGCCTGCCTTGAGATCTTCCCAGAATTGGAATCGTTCCTCGGCGTTCCGCGATTGCAGGGAGAAACCGAGTGCGAAGTAGTGGGCGCCCAGCGACCAGTCCGCGCCGTGAATTATGACCGGAGGAATGCCTGCCGCGTCAACCTTCTCAAGCAGTGCCGCCAGATCGTCCCGCGTGCGGATGGTCGACGGATCGAACGGACCGCCGATCGCTTCCTCGACGACCCGGGTGTTGTACAGCAGACCGTACCCCTGGGCGCTCCACGGAATGCCCAGGAACTTGCCGTCTAACACGCCGCCTTCCACCGCGCCGGGCAGCGTCAGTTCTTCGTATTTCGCCCGCACGCTCTCCAGATCGAGGAACTTGTCCTTGTAGAGAAGAATGTGGCCAGCGTCCAGATTCGAGATGGTCGGGGGATTGCCCGAGGCCAGACGGGATTGGAAGATTTCGATCTGGGCGCCGCCGATCGGTGTTGGAATCAGTTCCACCGTCACATTCGGATTGATTTCGTGATACTTGGCGAACAGCTCTTCGAAGACCGTGTTGACTTCGGCCGACGTGTTGAAGAACGTGATCTTGATTTCTTTTCCGGAACCGGCGGCCGATCCTGTCGATTCCGACGATGTTCCGGTTGATCCGCCGGCAGAGCCGGAATTCGACGAGCCGGTATTTTCTTTGTTGCCGCCCGAGCATGCCGACAGCAGTCCAACCAGCAGAATCGTACACAGGCTCAAAAATGCGAATGATTTGAGAGCTTTCAAAGGCTCCGCCCCCTGTGTGTGGTTGTTTTAGTTTGAATGCGCATTCAATTCATACCCGTATGATAACCGGTTGTCATATGGATGTCAACCAGTTGACATATTCATTTTTTGCTCGATTTTTATCTTAATTTGTCGTTGGATAGGGGGCGAAGTGTCTGTGGGAAAATGGTTATATGAAACAGCGAACAATGGAGGGGGCCGGCATTTCTCATTTTGAAGCAGCCCGCTTCATCAATCGGCGCGATCGCAGCGGTCGAAAACGGGGGCGTCCGTTCATGGCGTGTCGCCCGAACGAAAGTCCCTGATGACGCTCCACTCCCGGATCAATTGCTCCAGGCTTTTCGCGGCGTTGGCGGGTGATGTGGAGGGCAGGCAGATCGCTTTTCGTCCGATTGTCGGTGCGATCAGCCTGTTGAACAGTTGTTCCGCCTTCCTGCCGTTGACGAAGATCTGTCGGATGTTCGCGGTGCTCAGGATCGGCGTCAGATCATTGGGAACGGCATCCCGGATCGTCTGGTCCGAACTGCCCTCGATTTCGCAGCTTGCGATGACGTCCCACAGGGCGATCCGGTTCCGCAGCAGGAATGCCTTTTTTTCTTCGAACGTCCGGGGAACGTCCTGTTCGAATACGGCCGCCACCACGCGCCAGAAGCGGTTTTGCGGATGGCCGTAAAAGAACTGCGCCTCCCTCGACTTCACCGACGGAAAGCTGCCGAGGATGAGAATCTCGCTGTGCTCGTCGTATATCGGCGGGATGGGGTGGAAGATGGCGGTCAATGGCGATCCCTCCGTGATTCATCATCGCTGCGCGTCGGACAGGACGTCGAAGAAAAGCGGCGCCACCGTATCCCGGCTTTCGCCGGTGTCCATCGTTTCGTGGCCGATGCGCGTTCGGCAATGCCGGGCCGGTTCAGATCCAGGCTCCGAAACCCGGGGGCTATGCAATGTACAATTCGTCTCGCTGGCGGCAAATCCTTTGTCCGAACCCGGAATCCCGTTCCCTCCAGGGACTGTACCTGACGGGATTGCGAAGCGGCCTTGGAATATCCGGCGGTCACTGAAAAACGAGCCCCTTCCGGCGGAGCGGATTTCACCGGAAGGGGCTTCTTCATTCAGGATGCCGGAGCGATGCGATCCAATATCCTCAGGATCCGTACAACGGCTTCGGCGCGGGTCGCATGATCGTCCGGATCGAATCGGTTGCCGCTCCTTCCCCTGACGATGCCCGCTTCCGTGGCTGCCGCAACGGCCGGGTAAGCCCATGCCGGAATTTGATCCGCGTCTTTGTAGGGCAGCGAAGGCCTCGTATCCATCCGGTCATCGTATCCCAATACGCGCATCAGCATGACCGTCATTTCGGCGTTGGTGATCCTTTGCAGCGGCCTGAACGTCCCGTCTTCGTATCCCATTACCAAACCGGCGGCAGCCGCTTGCGTGACAAAAGGTTTCGCGTATGCCGGAATGCTCTCGTGATCCCCGAAGATCCGGGCCTGGCCGGACGGAGCCGAGAGCGCGAGCGCTCTGGACAGCATCGTGGCGAATTCCGCGCGCGTGATCGCCTGGTCCGGGCCGAATCTTCCGTCCGGATACCCCTTGATCCAGCCCATTTCCGTCGCCCGCGCGATGCCTCCTTCGGCCCAGTGGCCTTTCGTATCCGTGTAGTAAGCGGCATCGGATACACGGATCGTCACGAATGCGCCGGGTTCGACCGTTGTGCTGCCCAACTCGCTGTCCACCAGCTTCGCGCGCGTCAATCGAACGGGGACGTCGCCAGGCCCGATCGCCTTGAACCGCACGTCGGCAAGGCGAACGGGGCCGTTCTCGCCCTTCTGTCTGCCGATCTTGGTGTGCGCGAACATGATGTTCCCGTCCTCGACGATCGGAGGAACCGTGAAGCCGTCCCACGGAGTGGTTGCTTCGAGGAAAGTCAAGGCTTCCGGATCGTAGGACAGACGAAGCTCGTATCCGTAGACATCCCTTGCGTTGGGGCTTTCGATCGTGATCAGGATTTCTTCGCCGACGCGCGCATGATCGACGGTGCTGCTGATGGAGAAGGAAGGCTTGTCTTCGGCGGATGCCCATGCCGGCAACATGGCAAAGAACAAAAGCATCAACAGCAGAAGCAGCGCTGTTCGGTTCTTCAAACGAATCATCTCCTTGAGATGAGGCATCGGACGCGGCAATCGCCGCGCCGGAACAGACCCGGGGGGATCGACGAGCGCCGCCGATCCCCCTCGGGCCGCATGGGAGCGATCAGGGATTCAGGATAAGCCGTGCCAACGCGACAAGGTCTTCGATGTCGATGACGCCGTCGTTGTTGATGTCGTAATGCTTGACCTGATCCCAATCCGGGCTTTCCGATGTCTTGCCGTAAGCCTTGGCCAACAGCGCCAGGTCGCCGACGCTTACCCGGTTGTCGTCGTTGAAATCTCCCGGTATGACCGGCTTGTAAATCTCGACCGCAATCGCGTCACCGTCGATCTCCGTTTCCACGCCGTCGCCGTCGGCAATCACGACTTGCGCGATCCTGATCTCCGCTGCGCCGGCGGTATTCTTGGCCTTGAAGCGGAGCGTGAAGAGATTCCGGTTCGGATCGTTCGCGCCGTCATTCAAATGAGCGGCCAGAATGCGGATCTTGCCTTCCTGGATGTCCGTGCCCACGATCGCGAACTGGTCGGCGTCCAGGGATGCCGGCTCTCCGGCCAGTTCCAGCTTGTCGGCGTCGTATTCAATCGTGATGTCTTGCGCGTACACGTCCTGTTGCAAGCCTTCAAGACCGTACGTCACGTCGAACGTGTCGCCGAACTGTGCCCTGGCCGGACCCGACAAAACGGCAGCGGGGGCGGAAACGCCCTTTTTTCTGGACTGCGCGAACATCCAGTCGAAGATGTTCTTGTCCGCGAACGCCTCCTGGCTCGGGCCATACCGGTAGACCGTTTTCGATTGGCCCAGCAGGTTGCTGAACACCTGGGCCTCGGTTTCGTGCGGCGTCCAGTCAAAGCCGAAGTACGGGTAGTTGAAGGCCTGGTTCGTCTCCAGAATGTTCACGTTGGCATTTTCAAACAAATCGCTGGCGCCGGGGCCCGTGGAGAAATACTGCATCCAGGAATTGCCGGCTCCGTCATTCTGGTGGACATGGGCCCATATGGCGGTCTTGCCGAGTTCCGGATTCGCGACAAGCTGCTCCTCGGTCGGCAGGGTGCCGCCCGCAAGCGGAACGATCGCCGCGAGGAACTCGGGATAGCGGGTATAGAAACCGATCGTGTACATGCTGCCCATCGAGAATCCGGACATGTAAATCCGGTTCGGATCCACCATGCCCTCGGCGACCAGTCTCTCCACGTATGCGATCAGGGCTTCGTTGTTTTCCCGGCTGTTCACATGGTTCTGCGTGGCGATGATGTGCGCGTTGTACTTGCCGGGGTGCTGCAGTTGGAGCTTGGAAAGCACGGCCGCCCCGTTCGCGGTCTGGACAGGCGCGAAATGGTCACCCGCAGGGCCTCCGCGACCGCCGCCATGGTTGTAGATGAACAGCGGGAGAGGACCGAGCTCCCTCCAGGACTCGTCGATCGAGACCAGGATGTCCATATTGCCCGGGCCGCCCGGATTCGTCTGATCCGGGACGAACTTGTCAAGCGCCGGATTGACCACCGCGGTTTGCACGAATCGCGGCGTGAGGGTCGTGCCGTCCGACAGCCGGATTTCCCGGTTCACGTTGATGCGGTAATTGAGAATCGCCGAGAACGCGTTTTGCAAACCGCCCGAAACCATTGCGCCGGATGCGGGCCCGCTATCGTTCCAGAACTCGAATTCGATGATGATATAGCGTCCGCTTGCGGGCGTATCCGTCACGAGGTCATCGGATCCCGGCGCGGGCGTCACGTAGCCGAGCGGCTTCGGTTCGTCGTTGACATAGACCCGGGTGATTTTGCGCGCGCCTTCAAAGATGACGGTCTCGCCGTCGAGTCTGGTGTTCCTTGCGGATACCGTGAACATGTCGGTGTTCAGATCGGACAGGTTGGCCGTCCTGCCTTCGCCAAGGTCGATGATGACCGCCGTCGTGACGTTGCCGACGGAGAAGATGTCGTTATACACGATGAACGGCAAATCCACCGTATCGGCAACAGGCTTGAAGGTGACGTGGATGGTGATTCCGTCCGTGGTGACGTTCCGGATCGTATAGGTGTTGCCGGAGACTTCCACTTCTTCGCCGTTGACCGTCACCTTGTCCACTTCATACCCGAACGCGGGGGTGAACGTGAAGGTCACGTCCTCGCCGGCTTTCACCCAGACATGGCCGGTCAGGGAAGTCGGGCTGATCGTGCCGTTCGGACCGGTTGTCGCGAGGATGTAATGCTCTTCGCCGACGTCCACGTTCGGTTCGTACAGCCGGATCGGCGGGGACTGCCGCATCAGCTCCAGCAGTTGGGCGGCGGTCGATGCGCTCGCGGCCGGACTCTTCGCGGTGAAGCCGTCTTCCGTGCTCGTCAGGACAAAGTTGAATTGGTTGTCTCCGGTCCAGAAGTACAGGGCCACCGTCCCTTCTTGTTCGTCCAGGACGTGCAGCATGACGCTCTGTTGGTTGCCGTTGACGGAGGCGTTCGTCGTGTTGAGCGGCGCATGCTGCGCGTTGTAGCTGGGCTCCCTTCTCAAGGGCTCCGTGCCTCCGCCCGGGCCGGGGGAGTCGTTGTACAGATGGTAGCCCGGACCTTCGCCGATCCCGTCGGATGCGGGAGCGGTGTTGGCGCCCAGACCGAACTGCCAGATCATGTCGGGCGTCACCTTGGAAGTGATCAAACCGTTTCGGATCGTCACGGGTTTGGAGGCCATGCCGATCTGGGTGTCGCCGGTGACGTCGCCGGGGGTGTTGATGGTCGCCTGGGCGTTGACGAGTGCGCCATGCTCGGATACGATGAGATATTTTTTGCCAATCTTGATGTCGTCGGGATGGACCTGCCTCCACGTTTCGCCCGGCGCCGATTTCACACTGCCCTGGGGAAAAGTGAAGCATGCGGCCAAAACGAAGCAAACCAGGAAGGCCGCCACGGATCTTTTGCCGCGCATGACCCAAAATCCCTCCTTCGAAATGAATGCGCTTACAAACATGCGTGCCATTGTTCCGCAGCTTCGCAGGCCTTTCTGCAACCATGGATGTTTTACATTATCAAACCATGTTTGTCATTCTTGGTAACAAAAAACAGATGGTTTTACAATGTCAAACCATGTTCATCACCTCTCGCACGCTCCATCGTTCGGGTAACTTGAAGCATAGCAGAAGAGGGGTGAAAAGGACGTCGAATCCTGCGCGTCCGGAATGACTATTTTTATCGTCTGAATGTCCTGAAAAAGCGCCTTTCCCCGGCCCGTCGGGCCGAATAAAAGCGCGATTTGCCGAAAAAACAAGGGAAAGGCCTGTACCCTGCGTGTTCTTCCGATGTGCGGTTCGCCATCAAAAACCCGGAAACCGAACCGGTAACGGTCCAATTTCCGGGTCAACCATGAACGGCTTTCGGGTCGAACGGGTTCTTACATCCCTCGGATATGACAGCAAGGCTTCGGAAACTCAACGGCTCTGTTTGGCAATCCACTCGAAGATGGTCTCACCGTTTTCATCTTCGACAAGGTTATTGTAAATATAGTTCCAGGAATCGTGAGCGCCATAGTAATATTCTCCGTCGAAAACGGGACCCTCGGGATATAGTTTCAGCCTGGCGTCCACCCCTGCCGCCTGCAGGTTGGCCAGCGAGGCGGGGAGGCCGGACGCGGCAAAATCGGATGCGTTGCCCACAAGATATACAGGGAAGCCCTTGCTCGCGATGATCTCCGCCTGTGCCGCATTGATGTTGCCCCCGGAGCAGAGGATCGCTGCGGCGAAGTTGATCTGATTTTCGGTGGTGGACGTGATCAGCAGCGTGGTCATGACGGTGCCCATGGAAAGTCCGCCCACATAAATTCTGTCGGGATCCACATGATGTTCGGCCACGACCTGATGAATGAGTGCTTCCATGTCGTTGAGTCGGTTTGCGTTCCATCCGTCGGTCGCGGATTGCGGTGCCAATACATAGGCGCCGTTGAGGGCCTCCTGGAACTCCCTGTCTGCGAAGGAAAGGGCTCTGTTGCCGATGAGATTGCCGCCCGGATTGTCGCCGAAATAGCGTTCTCCCGTGCCATGGAACCAGATGAACAACGGTCTTTTGTTGTTCTCGCTGGCGTTCTCGGGAGTGTACAGCGCGTATTTGCCGCCACCGGGGGCATCCAGGATCTCGAATTTATCGAACAGGGGATCGTGCCTGGTCTCCCGCTGGACATAGGTGGCAGATGCAATTCCCGGAATTTCCTTTTCCTGCGTAATCTCCACCTCTGCGCTCGCATAGGCAATGTAGCTTCCCGCTCCCGTGTACCACGCCGCACGGGTAGCGGGAACGTCGTACCGGTTGGCGCCGCTGGCTCCGCTCGGCTCGGTTCTCGGCTTGTATTCAATGTCGATTTTTACATAGTTGCCCTTGTCCACCCTGTTCCCATAGGCATCGGCGACATAGGCGTCGACAATATTCCATTTCGCCCATCCGTCTCCGAGCGCGTAGCCCGCTTTTTCGGGATCCCAGGCAAAATTCCCGAAATCCCCCTGAACGACGCCGTTATGTTCGGTGACTCTGGCTTTTGCGGAGAAGGTGTCCTTGTCCACGGCGTCGGCGGTCAACGTAACGCCCATATCGATCAGAGCGCCGGAGAAGTAATATCCGGGGTTGATCGCGGTTCTCAAAACGTCGAAGTATATCGGACCGTCGTACAAGGCGGGAACGACGACCGTGGTGTGAAGCTTTTGTTTGTTGACCTTTGTCAAGGTAAACACGACCGTCTGTTCTTCGGTGGTCTGCCGGATCTGGATGCCCAGCTTTCCTTCTCGCTGTTTGTTGTTCACGACCGTGTACGGCGTAACGATGACCTCTCCCTGGTTGCCGGTCCAGGTGACATCGGCTTTATTGTTGCCGTTGCCGTTCCATCTGACCGTGATGTCCCCGACATACCAGCCGTCTACCGCCTCAAAATTCCCTGCCTCAAATTCGTACACGTTATTGCTGACGGGAATATCCAGGGCCATGGCCTGTTGTGCCAAGCCAAGCGTCATGATCAACGCGATGACGACAGTCCAGAATTTCTTCACGATGATCCCCCTCCCACCGCAAGGTTGGGATTTTTCATGTTCAGCTTAGCCGCGGATGCGAACCACAGAATTAACCATCCTTGATACCCGTCACAAACGAGGCATGCCCGCGTCATGAACCACCTCCCTTCACAATGCATGGGGAACCGTATATTTGACATAACCGCATTCATGACATTTGAAACGCTTTCAATCTTTCGCCTTAATAAAGCCTTCAAAAACAAACATGACGCGCAGGGGAAGCCCATCCTGGCGTCATGGTTTTGTTCCAGAAGGCTGATGGCCGGCGTCAACATGGCCGCGCTCTCGTTTTTGGGCTGTACGGACACATGTCAGCTATTCGTTCCGAACCAGCAACAGGACCGATTCCACATGGCTCGTCTGCGGAAACATGTCCACCGGCTGCACCCATTCGATCCGGAACCCCGAGTCAAGCAGAAAACGGCAGTCCTTTGCGAGCGTCGCCGGGTTGCACGAGACGTAGACGAAGCGGGGCGGCTTCACATCGGCGACCGCGCGCAACAGGGCGTCGTCGCAGCCGGTGCGCGGCGGATCGACGACGATGACGTCGGGGCGGAAGCCCGTTTTCAGCCAGCGGGGCAGCAGTTCCTCGGCGCGTCCGACGTAGAAGCGGGCGTTCGTCCGGCCGTTCAGCCGCGCGTTTCGCTCCGCATCGTCGACCGCCTCGCGGATCGTCTCGATGCCGCGGACTTCGCGCGCATGCGGCGCGAGCCACAGCGCGATCGTGCCGGTGCCGCAGTAGGCGTCCACGACCGTCTCTTGGCCGGTCAGGGCGGCCGCCTCCCGCACGAGATCGTACAGCTTTACGGTCTGCTCCGGGTTGAGTTGGAAAAAGGCGCGCGGCGAGAGCCTGAAGGACAGTTCGCCCAGCTTCGTCTCCAGAGCGGGTTCGCCCCATAGGAGCCGGGTTTGCTCGCCGAAGACGAGCGGGGAGCTGCCGCGGTTGACGTTGACCGAGATCGAGGTGATCTGCGGAAGCTCGCGGCGGATCGACGAGACGAGCCGGTCAAGTCCGGGGAACCGCCCGGCCGATGCGACGAGGACGAGCTGCAGCTTGCCCGACTCGGGAGCGACGCGCAGCACGACGGTGCGCAGCGCGCCTTCCGGGCCGCTGCCGACCGGCACGCGGGCCTCACCGATCAGTCGCCGGATCCGCCCGGCGGCTTCGGTCACGGCCGGGTGCTGCACCGCACACCCGGCGATGTCGACGAGCCGGTGACTGCCCGGCTCGTAGAGTCCGAGGGCGAGCTTGCCATCCGGCGTGCGCCCGGCCTGAAGCTGCGCCTTGTTGCGGTAGCGCCAGGGCTCGTCCATGCCGATGATCGGGCGAAGCGGCAGCGGATCCCCCTCGAGGCCGGCGTAGCGCGCGAACGCTTCGCGGACGAGCTCCTCCTTCGCCTTGAGCTGCCCCGCGTAATCCATGTGCTGGAGCTGGCAGCCGCCGCAGCGTTCGTACACCGGGCAGGGCGGCTTCACCCGGTGCGGCGACCGCTTTTCGATTTCGACCAGGTCGGCCGTCAGCCGGTTCGGTTCCGTTCGCGCCACGGCCGCTTTCACGACTTCGCCGGGCAGGGCGCCGGGCACGAAGACGGCCTTGCGCTTGTAATAGCCGACGCCCTCGCCGTTGATGCCGATCCGCCGGATCGTCACGACGATCCGGTCGCCCGGCTTCAGCTCGTCTGCCGGGACATCCGCGACGCGCTCATCCCCTCTCTTTTTCGGGACGCGCCCATGTACGCGTTTCGCTTTCCCCTTGTCCGCGGTTCCGTCCGCTTTCGTACGGACGGATTCTTCTTCCGTGCCCTTCCGGTGTCGGTTCTTCATGCCCCCGTACGCTCCGTTTCTCATGCTGGTTGCGTCCGTCGCACCCTCTTGTCCATCATAGCATGAACCGGACGCGCGCCGCCAATCCGCCCGGCGGAAAGTCTGAGTCAAGCTAGTGTGGGCACCTTTTTTGGATTCCTGGATGCGAACTTGAAAAGAACCTTTCCCTTGTAAGCGCTTTTGGTGTTCTTCCTTATGGGATTGGCGATTCATTTTTCTGGTATTA